>Ga0080004_1207176_pt1 | contig 145816 bp, 169 predicted proteins | sample WasSprMetagenome_FD_69207 | JGI IMG/M metagenome (GOLD analysis project Ga0080004, IMG submission 69207) | Sulfidic aquatic microbial communities from Washburn Spring, Yellowstone National Park, USA - WS (SPADES assembly) (version 2) | ecosystem: Environmental > Aquatic > Thermal springs > Hot...
TGTCTTCCCTCTCAATTTTTATGGTTTCATACGCTTTGCTCATAATTTCACCAAACCATGTTTTGTGGAATAGCCTATATTACTTTTGGGAGATTTAGAACTTTCTTAGGAGGTACTTGAGTACTGTCAGTTTTTGGATTTCGCTTGTTCCCTCGTAGATTTCGGTTATTTTTGCGTCTCTGTGGTATCTTTCAACGCGGTACTCGCCTAAATAGCCATAGCCGCCCAAGGTTTGGATGGCGAAGTCTGTGGCTTCCATTGCAACGCGGCTTGCGTACTGTTTCGCCATGGCTGTTGCCATAGGATCCATTTTTCCAACATCTATGAGCCAGGCAGCCTTATAAGTTAAAAGTCTTGCAGCCTCTATTTTTGTGGCTAACTCCGCCAAGGTGCAGCCTATAGCTTCATGCTGGATTATGGGTTGTCCAAAGGCTTCCCTCTGCTTTGAGTATTTGAAGGCTATTTCCCATGCGCCTTGAGCCATGCCTACGGCTTGGGCTGCCACACCAACCCTTGTTTTGTCAAAAAACTCCATGGAATGGTAGAAGCCCCTGTTCAGTTCGCCCACAATGTTCCAGTCTGTAACCTTAACATTGTCGAAACGCACTTCGCCAGTTACGGAGCATCTTATTCCCATCTTGTTGTGAAGCTTTGTTGTTTCCAGCCCCGGCGTGCCCTTGTCGACGACAAAGAGGGTTTCGCCTCTGTAGGTTGGTCTGACCTTAGTGTCTGTCTGCGTCAGCACAATGATGAAGTCGGCTATTGTGGCGTTTGTTATGAAGGTTTTTGTGCCGTTAATCCACCACTCATTCCCATATTTTGTGGCTGTTGTTTCCATCCGGGTTATGTCGCTTCCGCTGACATTTGGCTCCGTGAAGGCTGCCGCTGATATAAAATCGCCTTTACAAATAGGCGGCAGGTACTTCTCCTTTTGCTCTTTACTGCCGTAAGCCAGTATAAGTTCACTTCCAAAGTTTCCGCTTGAAACGGCAACGCCAAGCGATGAGTCCGCCCTACACATTTCCTCAATTACTAAGCATGTTTCCAGAAGCCCATAACCTTGGCCGCCATACTCTTGAGGGAAGAACATGCTTGTAAAGCCGAGTTTTGCGGCTTTCTTGTAAAGCTCCATTGGAAATTCTTCTTTTCTGTCAAGTTCTAGGGCTAGTTCTGGCTTAAACTCCTTATCGCAGAACTCCCGCACGGCGTTTTTTATTCCAATATGCTCTTCTGTCAATTCAAACTTCATTTAGTAGAACCCCCTTCCAGTTTTCTTACCAAGCCAGCCCTTGCTGACATACTCTTCTAGCAGCGGGCATGGCTTATACATTTCCATGTTGTATTTGGCGTAGAGTTCCTTCAACTTGTTGATGATGACGTCTATGCCAGTTCTATCCGCATATTCGCATGGTCCAGAAGGCCAGTACGTGCCAAGCTTCATTCCGGTGTCTATGTCTGCTGGGCTTGCAGCGCCTTCATGTATAAGCCATGCAGCCTCGTTTACAGCTACAGCCCAAGACCTTTCGACGTCATACTCTTCCATAAGGTTAAAGGGTATCCTTGGTCTCCCCTTGGTCCAGTCGTAGAAGCCTACGCCTGTTTTTTGTCCAAGTTTTTTCTCTTTGACAAGTGGCTCTATGACTTCCGCGCATGGCTTGAAGCGTTCGCCATAAGCCTCGTAAAGGATTTTTCCAACTTCGTAAGCTATGTCAAGTCCAACGAAGTCTGCCAGCTCAAACCATCCCATTGGGAAGCCGCCGCTGTATTTGACGGATGCGTCTATGCCCTCTTTTGTTGCTTCGCCACGATAATAAGCCCAGAAAGCCTCATTGAAAACTGCACCTAAGACGCGGTTAACTATGAAACCCCGCACATCTTTTTTGACAACTACAGGGGTTTTTCCAAGTTTTTTGGCCAACTCCACTAGGGTGTCTATTGTTTCTTGGCTTGTCTTTTCGCCCTTAATTACTTCCACCAGAGCCATCATTTGTGGCGGGTTGAAAAAGTGCATTCCCGCCACTTTTTCTGGGCGTTTTGTGACGTTTCCCATTTCGGTTATGCTTAAGGTCGAGGTGTTAGACGCCAGAATCGCATGCGGAGGCGCTGTGCTATCGAGTTTTGCGAAAACCTGCTTTTTGAGTTCCATGTTTTCTGGAACGGCTTCAATGGCGAGTTCTATGTCTTTGGCTGCTTCTTCATAGCTTGTTGTTGTTTTTATCCGTGACAGTGCAGCGTCCGCGTCTTCTTGCCTTATCCTCTTCTTTTCTACAAACTTTCCTAAACTCCACTTGATTTTCTCCATGCCCTTTTGCAGAAATTCGTCGCTGATGTCCACCATTGTCACTTCGATGCCGCTCATCGCCAGAAGCTGCGTTATTCCATGCCCCATTGCTCCAGAACCTATTACAGCAGCTTTCTTCAATTTTTCAGCCAAACAAATCCTCTCCCAAACATAGAATAGAAATGAATAGCTAGCATTCGTAATAAAACTTTTGAGACCTTGCGGTCAAGCCGTCTGGAAAAATAAGGGGGAAGAAACGGGCTACTTCGTTAAAAAGTTGACAATAGTCAGTTTTTGGATTTCACTTGTGCCCTCATAAATTTCAGTTATCTTCGCACATCTATGGAAGCGTTCCACATGGTAGTCCGCCAAATAACCATACCCACCGAATATTTGGATGGCGTCGTCCGTCACCTCCATGGCTACACGGCTTGCGTAAGCCTTAGCCATCGACGTCGCAGCTGGGCTTGGTTTTTCATGGTCATATATCCAAGCCGCCCTATACGTGAGCATCCTTGCAGCTTCAATTTTCATAGCCATCTCAGCCAGCTTGAAGGATACTCCTTGAAAATTTATTATTGGCTGGCCGAATTGTTTGCGGGTTTTAGCATAGTTTAGGGCTCTTTCAAAGGCTCCTTGGGCTATGCCAACGGCCTGGGCTGCCACTGTTATGCGGGTTCCATCAAAAAGCTCAAGGGCGTAATAGAAGCCTTTGTCTAGTTCTCCTACAAGGTTGTTGGTAGGCACGCGGAGGTCGCTTAATGCCAATGAGCCAGTGACACATGGTCTTATACCCATCTTGCCATGAAGTTTTGTCGCCTCTAAGCCTGGCATACCCTTCTCCACCAAGAAAAGGCTTTGTCCACGGTGGGGCGGCGCCGCGTTTGGGTCTGTTTGGCATAGGACTATGAAGGTGTCAGCTATTGGGGCGTTGGTTATGAACTGTTTTGTGCCGTTAATCACCCACTCGTCTCCAACTTTAACGGCTGTCGTGTCCAATTTTGTTATGTCGCTTCCATGTTCCGGCTCTGTGAAGGCTGCCGCAGCAATTTTATCACCCCTAGCCAGTGGCGGAATATACCTTTCCTTCTGCTCTTCCGTGCCATGCTTTAGCAAGACATCTGGAACCATCAGATTTCCAAGGGAGACAGCCACCCCCAAACCGGGGTCAACACGGCAGAACTCTTCAACAACAAGGCATTCTTCTAGCACGCCGTAGCCTTGCCCATCATATTCTTGGGGTATACGCATGCCTGTGAATCCCAATTTTGCGGATTTCTTGTAAAGCTCCATGGGAAATTCTTCTTTCTGGTCGTATTCGAGGGCTAGTTCTGGTGTGAACTCCTTTTCTGCAAACTCGCGGGCAGCCCGCTTAATCTCTATCTGCTCTTGAGTCAACTTAAATTCCATGCAGACTCCTCCACTACGGGGTTGCTTAAGCCTTCTGAGCCTTTAACTCGCTAATCTTGTTCTTCAGCACTGGCACAACCTTGAACAGATCTTCAACGACACCATAGTCTGAAAAGCTGAATATGGGAGCCTTTGGGTCTTTGTTTACGGCAATTATTAGGTCGGAGTTTTTCATTCCTAGGACATGTTGGAAGGCGCCGCTTATGCCTAGGGCTATGTAGAGCTTTGGCTTAACAGTTTTTCCAGAAGTCCCCACCTGCCTGTCGCTTGGAAGCCAACCTTTATCCACAATTGGACGTGAACACGCCAATACTCCACCTAGTGCCTTCGCCAGCTCTTCGACCATCGGTATATTGCTCTGGTCTTTTATGCCCCTTCCAATGCCCACGAGCACTTCTGCCGCTGTTATGTCAACGCCTCCTGGTGGCGGCAAAACGTATTCCAAGAACCGCTTTGTCGTTATCTCTTCTGTTAGGGGGGATGGGACCTCAATTATTTGTCCGTTTAATGGCGTGGGTGGCTTTTGGGCTTGGAAGGCTGCTTGGCGAACCGTAACCATGTAGCTTTCAGATTTTCGGAGTGTTGCCTTAGCGTTCACTTTTCCGCCATACATCTGCCGCGTAATAGTGAATGTGTCACTTTCAAAAGCCAAGTCTATGCAGTCCGTCGCCAAAGGAATGTTTAGGGAAGCCGCCAGCCTTGGGGCAAGATCAACACCATAGGAGGTGTGCCCAATAATCGTCAGAAGGGGCTTATGCTCCTTAATCAGGTGGGTAAGAACCTTTTGGTAGGCTTCTGAATTAAAGTTCTCAAGCTTAGCATTCTTAACCATCAGAACCTTCTTTGCGTGCTCAGCCAAGTTTTTGGCGTGCTCCCTAACATCTTTGCCAAGAATAACCGCCACAAGCTCGGCATTTATTTTTTCGGCTAGTTCTCTAGCTTTTGTAAGCATTTCGAAGGTTATGTCTCTCAACTGCCCTTGCCTATGCTCAGCTAAAACAAAAATTTCGGGCATTCCTAAATCAGCCCCCTAGACTTTAAAATTTCAACAATTTTTGTGGCTATTTCATCTGGGCTTCCTTTGAGGAACTCCGCTTGCTTTTCAACTGGTGGGACATAGAGTTTCTCTATCCTCAGCCACGAACCAGCCTCACCAACATCGTTTTCGCTTAAGCCAATTTCCGCCAAACCCATAACCTTGACCTCCTTCTGCATAGCCTTGCGAATCCCCATGATGGAGACATAGCGCGGCTCATTAATGCCCGTCTGAACAGCAAAAAGCGCCGGCAACTTAACCTCCAAACGTTCTTCTAAGCCGCCCTCAAGTTCGCGGTTTACAATAGCCTTGCCGTTGCTGAATTCGATTTTCTTAACCATGGTGGCATGGGGAATGCCGAGCAATTCTGCCAAAACAGGACCGACAACAGCACTTCCATCGTCACCAGCCTGAGCTCCCGTGAGGATTAAATCAAAATGGAGGTTTTTGATTACGCTGTGGAGGATTTTTGCAGTTGCGTAGGCGTCTGAGCCGGCAAATTTTTGGTCTGTTAGGCGTATAGCCTTATCCGCGCCGCGAGCGAGACATTTCCGCAATGTGCTTTCGGAGTCTTCTGGTCCAACGGTTATGGCTGTAACTGTTCCGCCGAACTTCTCTTTTATGCGAACAGCCTCTTCCAAGGCGTAGTCGTCCCACTCGTTTATGTCAAAGACCAAGCCAGCCTTTTCTATGCCCTTGCCAGTTGCATCGATTTTGAGTTCTGCTTCTGCTGTTTCTGGAACATGCTTAACACAAACAATAATGTCCAAGCACATTCTCTCCTTTAAACCAGTTTTGAAATTGTTTTCCATCTATTTTCATATATTTTTTGCCTAACCACCCATGCCGATTCAATGTTAAACCTCTGGAATCCGCCGTGCCCTAGCAAAGTCTTTATCAAGCGAAAACTGTAATGAAAACGGAGAAAAATGGAAAGGAAAATTGACTGGCTGCCAATTCTAATCCAATGCAGAGACAACGTGAAAAAGCGTATAGCCCCCCTTCTTAGGATTGCACGAGAACAACAACAGCCCAACCTTGGCATCGGGGCTGGAGGAGACCCTATAAAACAGGTAGATATGGCAGCGGAAAAAGCCATAGTGGAAACATTTGTTGGGCAAGGCATATCCTTCACTTTGATAAGTGAGGAATCCGGCATAAAGGAGTACGGCGAAAACCCGAAGGAAAACTATGTGATAGCAGATCCCATTGACGGAACAACAAACCTAACGAGGGGCATACCCTTTTACGCAACATCCATTGCTGTGTCCACAAAGCCAGAATTGAACGCCGTTCACACAGCGCTTGTGGCAGACCTCTTCCACGGTGCCACATACACGGCGGAAAAAGGCAGAGGAGCACACTGTAATGGTCAGAGAATTGCTCCCTCAAAACAAAAAACCTTGGAAGATGCTGTGATAGGCATAGACCTAAACACTTACAAGGCTCGCGAAATCGCCCCACACTTAACAATCCTCATTGAGAAGACGAAGCATATACGCCACCTAGGAGCCAACGCGCTGGAATTGTGCTATGTGGCTGATGGAACAACAGATGCCTTCATCGACATACGAGGAAAACTTAGAGCAACTGATACGGCGGCTGCTTGGCTAATAATAAAGGAGGCTGGAGCACTAATCACAATGCCTGATGGAGAGTCATTAAAAGCCAAGCTAGATCCAAGAGAAAAGCTGACCTTTGTTGCATCTGCTAACCGCCAAATTCACAGAAAAATATTAAGTCTGATGAAAGGGTTGAAACCGAACAAATGATAACCCCATTAACACCCCATCCGGCAGCTCTTGTAAAGACAAAAGATGCCAGAGTTTTAGTTGTGGCAGACCTCCACATAGGATGGGAAATAGCCCTATCGGAAAAGGGCATACACGTTCCAACACAGATGCCAAAACTCCTCCAAAAAATAAAGGTGCTCCTAAACACATACAAGCCTGAAAAACTCCTAATTATAGGCGATATAAAACACACTGTTGCAACGGCGGAAATTAGCGAGTGGCACGACGTGCCAGACTTTTTCACAGAGCTAAAAACGCTAATCAATGAAATACAAATAATTCGGGGAAACCACGACGGAAACCTCGAACCTCTACTTCCAGAGGGCATAAAAATCCTACCATCATCTGGAACAATTGTGGGTGATGTTGGCTTCTTTCATGGACACCGTTGGCCATCACCAATGCTTTTGAAATGCAAAACTCTGGTAATGGGGCATGTCCATCCTGTCGTGGCATTTCGCGATCCAGCTGGTTTCAGAATAACAAGGCAAGTTTGGGTCAAGGTGGGCTGTGATAAAGACCAGCTGGTAAGGATTTTATTGGAGAAGAATAAGATAAAAATTGAAAATAGCCCACAAGAAACACTGTTTAAGCACTATGGAATTAAGCCTAAAACCTTACAGCTGTTTATAATGCCGTCCTTCAACGAGTACCTTGGAGGGAAACCCTTGAACGAGAAAAATTCCGGTGAAGAGGCAAAGGGTGAAAAAATCGTTGGCCCAATACTGCGGACAAACGCTGTTAACATGGAAAATGCCGAAATATACCTTCTCGATGGAACTTTTCTTGGAACCCTAAGCCAGCTTAAAGTTTTAGGCTAGCGCAAAGATTTTATAGATCAAAACTTTCCACACTAGACTAGGTGAAAAAATGCCTTCTGAAGAAGATTTCCCAGAATGGTTTAGAAGGAGAAGATTCCCTTTCTTTGGAAGCTGGTTCTTCGAAGACATCGACAGAATGTTCAGTGAAATGGAAAGATGGATGGAGGAGGAGTTTAAGGAGTTTACATCGCGAATTCCAAGAGACTATGTTAGAGAACGCAAACTACCAGATGGCTCAACAATAAGGGAGTGGGGACCCTTTGTCTACGGCTATAGCATAAAGATTGGACCGGACGGTAAGCCGGAAATTCGCGAGTTCGGCAATGTAAAGCCAACCCGTCTTGGACCAAAGGTTAAGGAGGAACGTGAACCACTTGTAGACATTGTTGAAACAGACAATGAAATTCACGTGGTGGCAGAATTGCCTGGAGTAGAAAAAGAGGACATTAAATTGCATGGAACAGAAGACACACTTACAATTAGCGTCGACACCCCCCAGCGGAAATATTACAAAGAATTGACCTTGCCAGCTAAAGTCAACGTGAAGGAGGCAAAAACCCAATACAAAAACGGAGTTTTAGAGGTTAAACTTCCAAAGATAAAAGAAGAAAGGAAACCCAAAGGTGAGCCCATTAAGATAGAATGAATAACAGTGTGATAACTAGCATCAACATATTCAAGCTTGGGCCTCTATGGAAGCAGAAAACGAAAGCGATATTCTGAACGCTATATGCAAAGAGGTTAAGGCAGAAGGTAAATTGACAGGAAAAAACCTCACTAAACTTTATGAAGTGTTTGGGCAACGCTTCACAAAGGCATTTGAAGCTCTGAAGGAAAACCGAGTAAAAAAGTATACGTTTAAGCCTAGCGGAAGGGTTGTCTGGGTTGTCGTTGGAAAGGAACGCGACTATCTGATAATGCCGGACGCTGAGTTTTGCTCATGCGACGACTTCTATTTCCGGGTTCTAGACAAAAAAATCCACATGTGCTACCATTTAATAGCGCAGAAAATAGCCAGCATCCTAAACTGGTATGAGAAAATAGAAGAACACGATGCAATGTACGAGCCGCTAATGAAGGGATGGAAAACCAATTCCTTAAATACTACAACTTAGAATTAGAAGTTGCGAAAAGGGATTTCGCTATGGCCATGGACATTGGAGCGTACTTTGAAATCATCAAATATGTGCTTATGACAGCAACATTCGTTGTCCTAGTCCTAATATTCCTCCACATATTTTACGGCAGAGAAGAAAGGAAAAGCTAACCCTCAAACATGCTCTGAGCTTTTTCTTCGCAGAATAAAGAACAACACAGTGCATAAAATTCCAAGAATTATGGCAAATAAAGCAAGCCATGTGGCCTCTGAACCCGCGCCGAAAACTATTGGAAATGGTCCTATTAGTATGAAAACTCCTATGCTTCCTGTGCCTTCACCAAATAACAGTGCAGCAACAACCATTATTATGATACCAACCAAGATTATGAAAAAGCCTATAAAAAACAGTGTTAAAAAGCGCTTAATCCACCCATTTTCAACGTACTCTTCATCTTCGCCCTCTGAGAACACCACTTTCTCACCTACCTAGCAGAGAGAGTATTATAAAAAATACGAATAGCAAAACCGTAAGCGTTATCGAAAGCCATAGAATAGCCTTCGTAGATTCGCTATCGCTACTGAAAACTATTGGAATGGGCCCAATAATTAGGGCTCCGCCACCTCTTAGTCCACCCTTTATGCTTGATAGGAAAAGTAGAACAAATGTAACCAAAATGATTATGATGCCTAGGAAAATTATGATTATTCCCAGATTGTACAGCATTCCAGCATCCATCGCCAAACCCATTTTAACCAATTACGCCTTAAACATTGCAAACATTTAAGCATTTTTAAATTGAGAAGGGAAGAAAATAAACCAGCAAGGCTGACGCAAAAGTTATGATGAATGAGGGAATCACGTACTTATAGACCTTACCTAAAGGACTTTTGAAATAATTAGCTGTGAACGTGAAGCAAAGATGCGTAGGCGCAATAACATACCCGAGATAAGCACTAATATACAAGAGAGCAGCATTCTTTGACGAAAAAGTCAGAACATCAGCTAAAATTGACACGCTTATGGTTATTGCTCCAGACGGAGAACCAGTTAGAAAACCCAAAACTGCCGGAATAACCGTTAGCAGTATCAAAAAATTAAGACTTCCATTCGCAACCAAAGGTTTGAAAATCCCCGAAATTCCAGCAGCAATCATCACATTACGAAGCAAGAAGGCACCATAAACAGCAAATGTCACCCCATAAATCTCCCAGCTTTCCAAGGGCTTTAAAAGCATTTTGAAGCTTAAACGAGAAATCATAGTCAAAACTGCTAAACCAGCAAATGTCGCCACAAGAACGTCAAAACCTTGCTTGGACAAATTGCAGCATAATATGTCTGTAAAGACGGCTACAACTATCGTTGCCATTATAGGAGAGAAAGAGAGGAGAAAACTCTTTAACTCCGATCCAGTATTGGCAGATGCTTTGGATTTCCTTTCATCTTTTGCATATGAAACTTTCCAAAATCCTATCAAAAAGCCAACAATTACCATAACCATAACAGTCGGAATCTGAAGTAAAATTATTGAAAACAACGCAGTTTGTGTTAAGGCCGCCGTTACTATGAGCACTTGGCTTAGCGGGTAAACAGGGAAAATTGTGTGCCTAAACCAAAGATTTACGTAGGCCTTCTTCTCAGGTTTCAGTTTCAGCTTTTCAGTCTCTGAATCCACTATGGGCGCCGACATAAGCGCCCCGCCAGCCACCGGAAGAAATCCTATCACGGCTGGAAGCACACTTGAGACGATTTTCGGGTCTTTGACTATTCGGCTTAGGCTCTCACTTAATTTTGCAATTTCTCCAGTCTCTTTATAAAGCTGACTTAACCACATTATGCCGAAGGTTGCAAGAATAACGGATATGGCAAGTAATCCATCCTCTCTCGTAAGATCAACAGTCGTGTAGGCTATGTTCGGGATGTTCCGCCAATCAAGCGAAAGCAAAGCCAGGAGGATTGCTGTTGCGTTTAAAGTTATTCCCAAATTAACATGTTTATAAAGCATAACTCCAAGAAAACAGAAGGAGACAACCACAGCGATTGGAGGATCGAGTAGCCCCAAACTCTACTGTCCCTTCGAAACGCTTGAAAAACCAAAATATACAACCAAACACTTAATCCTTTCCATAAAAATCGTAACAAGGACTAGTGTAAACATGAAAAGGAAAGCGTTCATCTCTGGCCCAATACAAGGCATGGAAACAAAACAGTCTTATAGAGAAATCATACAGCAAATTTGTATTCGCTGTGGATATGAGCCGGTTGACTCATGGCAACGTGAAAAGTGAATTTATAAGTATATGCAAGCTCAAAAACCCAAGTCCATGGATAATCATACATTCAGATAAAATCCTTAAAGGAATCATAGAACTCGAATACGCATTTAAAAACAATAATTCCTTGTTAGCTGGCCAAAAACCTTTAAACCTTTAATGCAGCCCTCAGCCTCGCTGACCTAGACTTAGGATTTTTGGAAATTTCTTCCTTTGAGGGCCTAAGAGGTTTCTTTGTTAAAATCTCAATGACGCCTTCCTTTGACTTTGCTTTTAAAAAGTTTTTGACAATGCGATCCTCTAGCGAGTGAAAAGCAATAACTACAAGTCTGCCTCCCATGTCCATAATGTCGAGAGCTTGAGGCAAAGCTTTCTCCAAATTCTCTAATTCATTGTTTACAGCTATTCTTAAGGCTTGAAAGGTTTTAGTTGCAAAGTGAATTCTCCTCCTATGATACCATGCTGGTGTGGCTCTCTCAACAGCCATAACCAAATCCACGGTTGTTTCCAAAGGTCTTGAATGCACAATTTCTTGTGCTATTTTTCGTGAAAACCTCTCTTGTCCATAAATCCTCAAAATTCTCTCAATGTCTTTCAAACTCCAAAAATTCACTATAAATCTGGCTGTAAGGGGATTTTCAAGGCTGTACCGCATGTCAAGTGGTTCGTTCCTGCGGAAGGAGAAGCCACGTCCACTTTCCTCTAAATGCCAACTTGACAAACCCAAATCAAACAAAACTCCCGAGACACGCCTAAAGGCATGCTCCTTAACTATTTCACTCAAGTTTGCAAAGTTACCGCACACAAGAACCAAACGCTTCGCAAGATTTGTACCTTCCACCTTATGCCTAAACCTTTCCAAAATTTCAGGGTCGGCGTCTATCCCTAAAACTCGGCCCGAAGGCTTTGTTCGCTCCAAAATAGCCGTAGTATGGCCTCCCTCGTCAACCGTGCAATCAACAAAATTTTCGTTGGGTCTGGGATTAAGAAATTGAAGAACTTCATCTATCATAACTGGGAAGTGCAATTGGAACACCTTGCCCTCACCAATAGGAGTTATTTAAAGCCTTATAACAAAATCTACTGGAAAATGGTTAACCGACAAATTTTGGGCATAAATTTGGTGCGGCCGCTGGGATTTAAACTCGGGATCATCGGCTTGGAAGTCGATGTGGAGCCTCCAGAGGGTTTTCGTCCACTCGGCAGCCTATGTTTTGAGTTGGCCGGAAACGATGTGGGTTTTTTGGAATATGTTCGTTACAGGGGTATAGCCGCGCGCATGTGAAGCTTATTTAGATCCTTGCCCGATCTTTAGGCTGCGTCCCATAGAATTTTGTTACACAAGTTTTAAATCGATTCAAGAGTACATTACATTTGGTGACAAAGTGGAAAATCTGCATGAAAAAGTAAAATGTACGCTAATCATCTTTGCTCTTTTGATTTCCCTCAGTGCAGCATTGCCTACGGCAATGGTTGTTGCGAAAGGGTTTGAGCCTCTTCTTTTTGTTCAGCCTCTAAGTGTCAGTGATTCCGGTGCTCCACCATTTACACCTCAACAAATATGGAAAGCGTACGATTTTGAACCATTGTTAAATGCTGGCTTCAAGGGCAAAGGCCAAGTCATTGCGATAGTTGACGCTTATGGAAGTAAAAGCATAACAACGGATGTAGCAAAATTCTGCTCCCAATTCGGATTGCCACCAGTCAATCTGAAAATCTACTATCCTGATGGAAAACCGCGCGCCAGCAACCGAAACTGGGCGATTGAAACAACTTTGGATGTGGAATGGGCTCATGCAATTGCGCCGGAAGCCGCTATAGCGTTGGTCATTGCCTACGATAACAGCTTTCAACACATGTACAATGCTATTAGCTATGCAGTTAACAATGTGGCTGGTGTAACTGTTTTGTCTATGAGTTTCGGCGCGCTTGAAAGTGATTTTCCAACAACAGGGGCATACACCATTTCTGCTCACCACTCGCTCTTCGTAACGGCGGCCGGTAAAGGCATATCTCTCTTCGCTTCTTCAGGCGACAACGGTGCAACAACAGCGAATGATGTAATTTACCCGGCCTCCGACCCGCTTGTTACAGCGGTTGGGGGAACAAGCCTCTACCTTAATAAAGACGGCTCATACAAAAGCGAGACCACATGGAGCGGTAGCGGCGGGGGAGCAAGCAAAGACTTCACTGAACCAGATTATCAGGCAACAGTTGGAGACAACATGCGAGATATAGCTGACGTCGCATACGACGGCGACCCGAACACCGGATTCTACGTATACTATCAGAGCCAATGGTACATGGTTGGAGGAACAAGTGCTGGTGCACCCCAATGGGCTGCACTCTTCACAATTGCGGTACAATATAAAAACCACACATTTGGAGACGCAAACCCTGAACTATATGGTATTTCCTCTAAAAACGTTTACCATGACATAACAACCGGCAGCAACGGCTACTACACCGCAGGGCAAGGCTGGGACTATCCAACCGGATGGGGCACACCAGACGCATACCAAGTGGTAACAAATCTACCATAAACGCCCATAAGCAATCCCTTTTTCTATTGTGGCTTTTTCCAGAAAAGACAAACTTTCGTCTGCATTAGGAAGCCGCATACTTTAATTAAATGTGCAAGCCTTTCAAGTTGGCGCGCGCATCAGCTGCTTTTCCAAAATTCTGTTAGCAATGCCTAATGAAAGAAACATTGGCTGATTGGGGAATGTTTTGTTTCTTTGACATTTACTGTTGCTGTTTTTAGGCGTGAAATATTAACTGTTGATGTTAAGGTGAAGAAAGATTATTTTGAAAAGCTTCATGTACTATATGAAGTTGGCCTTTTTCAGGCTTATTTTCGGCCTACCCCTCCCTTCTACCTCTTTATGTGGCGTTTGTAGGCTTCCTTTCCCTCTGCTGTCTATTAGAACCTCGTCCTTTTCAATTTATGCGCGCGCATTGGTGCGGCCGCCGGGATTCGAACCCGGGATCGCAGGCTTGGAAGGCTTCCACGCTTATGAATGTTATAGCTCTGTGTCCTAACCAAACTAGACGACGGCCGCACATAACCGTCTCATATAGTCACCTTTTAAATTAAAACACCAGTAGATAAAATTTCTTTTAACAAGCTTTCTGTTTGAAAACACGTTTTTCTTGTGCTGGTTTTGGTTTGAAATCTCCACGGAGCTTTGGTAATGCTGCCCTTTGTCTTTCTATGTTTTTCAGTCTAGCGTAAAGCTTTGCAATCTTTGTTTTTGAAGGCTTTTTCCGACGCATAATCTTTGAAGGTGTTGGAGTAAATGGTTTTTTAAACTCATAAGCGTCTTTTTTCTCTTGGGAAACCACGCTCTGAAGGTTTTTCACTTTTCGGAAGGTCACGTAGCCTACGTTTAAGTTTATTTCGCTGGTTTCCCATCCGGCGTCAAGCCAAGCTTTCGCATGTATGCTGTTGGGAGAATTTGCCCACCAACTTTCAGAGCGATAAGCTTCCAATGGAAGGTTATTTCCAATGATTCCATCTATCTGGGCGAAGGAAAGCTTCACAAAATCCGTAAAAGAGGCCCTAAACTTTAGGTAACCTTTAAGCGGTTCATATTTTGTTTTAGTTTTTGGAGAAACAACTTTCCTTGCACAGTTTAAGCAGAGCAGTTTTGTGGTGTCCCCGGTTGCGACTTCTGGAACCACGCAGTCAATGCAGAAAAGCTTACCACATCTCCAACAGCGCCTAAGATATTTGTATGGGAGAACTCTTCCACAAAGGTTGCACTCATCCTTGAAAGACATTAAATCACTCTGACCGACAATTAACGACTAAGCCATAGTTATGGATATAGGCTTTTCTAAGTTTAGAGTCCGAATCCGTAATAACGTTTATACTTCTTTTTTCACGCAAAAACTGTGGATTCGATGCTTTTCAGTGAGCACCTTCATGAAAAGGCAGAAGAATCAAGGCATATTGAAACGATCGGATATTTAATAACCATAATAGGCTTAATATTTTTTGCCGGAGGCCTCCCAGAAACCGTCATAACCGTTGAGAACCCGGAATGATTTCTAATAATACCTTACCATTTAATGCCTCATCCATACAGCCTTTTAGGCTTATCTCTAACTTTAGCTGGCACTGTGCTATTAATTTTAGGCATAGCCCTGAACATCCACTACGCGAAAGAAAGAGCATGGTACATGAAACAAATCCAAAAAGTACACACCGTAGAAGAATTAAAACTCAGAAAGAAGGAACAAAAAGAATAAGGGAAAGCAAATTAATAGCTTTTTGAATATGAATCGAAGGAGGCTCCGGTAGTATAGTCCGGTCAAGTATAGCGGCCTCTCGAGCCGCGGACCCGGGTTCAAATCCCGGCCGGAGCACCAATCATTATGACTTATACGATTAGAACAAATATCCGACACTTTTCACTTTGGAACCGGCAAATTAAACATATAAACCCGACAAATTTAAATAGGACTTTTGCACAGATAGTTCTGGAGAGGTTTAATTGTGTCGGAAAGGGATTTGAAGAAGCCCGAAGCTCGAGAAGAATTTGTCAAAATGTTGACGGATGCTGCTAAAAGAGAGGTTGAAGCTCGCAGTCTTTTGTCGGGTAAGCCTGCGAAGCCAACGGTTTCCGGCACCGCTAAAATATTAGGAATTCATAGAGATACTCTTTATTCTTGGCTTAAAGAGTTTAATGTCGATTTTGATGAAGTTATTGAAGGAGTTTCAGCCTTTGAGGTGTCGGCTGTTCGACAGCCTACAAGGGGTTATACTTATCTTATTGGCGAGGCTCTTGTCGGAGAGGGGAATGAGGTTGCTCATATAGACCTTTTAATAGGCGACAAGGATGGGCCCGTTGGTGAGGCCTTTGCGAATGGTTTGGCTCATCTTTCCATGGGGCACACACCTCTTTTAGCTGTTATTAGGCCCAATCTTCCACCTAAGCCCCATACTTTGCTTGTGCCGAAGGTGACTGTGAAGAATCTTGAAGACGCCAACAAGGTTTTTGGTCCGGCACAAGCGGCCGTTGCCAAGGCGATTGCTGACGCTGTTGAGGAGGGTATAATCCCCAAAGATAAGGTTGACGATTGGGTTGTGGTTTGCAGTGTCTTTGTTCATCCGAAGGCAAGTGATTACCGGAAAATATACCATTATAATTATAGTGCAACAAAACTGGCATTGAAAAGGGCTATGGCTAGGTATCCGTCGCTGGAAAAAGTGTTTTATGATAAGGATAGGGCCAAACATCCAATGCTTGGTTATAGGGTTCCGCGCCTTTGGAGACCACCATACTTGCAGATTTCCCTTGATATACCTGACTTAGAACGAACTAAGAAGATTATCATGCAGATCCCAAGGAGTGATAGAATAATTTTGGAGACTGGAACACCTCTTATAAAGCGTTATGGCACGAAGGTGATTAGTGAGCTTAGAGAAGTCGCGAGAGACGTATTCTTTATGGCTGATTTGAAAACCCTTGATGTTGGAAAAGTAGAAGTGGATATTGCATATGAAGAGACGGCTGATGGTGTCATAGCAGCTGGTTTAGCGCCAACAGAAACCCTTGACGCCTTCATTTATGAGGCTAAAAGACTTGGGATATACGCCGCCATTGACATGCTTAATGTTGAAGACCCAATTAAGAAATTGAAAAGCCTTAGAGATTTCCCAGATGTCATCATAATTCACAGGGGTATAGACGAGGAGACCGGCAAAACTATTGGGTTAGAGCTTATTCAGGAGCTTAGGCAAACGTTTAAGGATAAAAAGTTTTTAATCGCGGTGGCTGGTGGAATAATACCGGAGACTGCAAAAGAGGCTTTAGAAAAAGGTGCCGACATAATCGTTGTTGGTCGTTATGTGACGCAATCAAAGGATATTGAGAGATCTGTGAGAGAGTTTCTAGAGTTGACACCAGAAATGAGGGAGGACATAGATGTCTATAGAGTCCATGTAGAATAGGTTAAAAACTATTGCCTTTGCCCATTTAAACCCTTTTTGCTTTTTATTCAAGAGAAAATTTTAAAGAATATGTAGGCAAGAAGGAAAATTATTCCCGCTAACAAGAAAACGTGTGTAAAGCGATAGTTTTGTGCGATAAATGGTCCTACAAAAGCTCCTCCGGCACTGCCGAGGCTTACCAGCACGTCAAATAAGCCTGCCTTTCCTGCGGGTATAATTTCCATGGATAGGGATAACACGCAAATATGGTATAGGGCATAGGCGAAACCCATTAGGGTTAATGTCAAGGTAGCAAAAATCATTGTATGAACATTCATAATGGTAAAGATGGCTAAAAGGAAAGCGAGAAGGCTTCTGAATAGAACAATTTTTCTTAGGCGTATTTTTTCTTCACGTTGTTCAAGTTTATTTCTTGCCGAGAAGTATCCAATAACGCTTGCCGTTGAGTTTGAGACGTATATGGCGTAAACCATGCTGGTCGGCAGATGCAAGTCTCTGGAAAAGAAAATTGGTAAAGGTGTGAAAAGAATGCTTGTTGCCAGCGAGAATAGGGCTAGTCCTCCGCAAAAGGCGTAAAGATTTTCTATCTCTAGTTCTGCATTCACGCGAAATCCTTCTAAAATTTTTGAGGCTATGGTTACACCTCTATATGTGAGGCCCACCTTTTTCTCTATGCTTACAAGGCCTCTTTCGAATACTAAAATTGGGTCTTTAACTAAAATTAAGGAGAGAAGGAAAGCAAGAAAATTTAGGCCCCCACATGTTAGCAAGGTTATTTTCGAATTAAAATTGGCTATCGATGCAAATATTCCTATAATTAGTCCGGTAAGCCATCCTATTTCGGTTAGTCCTTCATAGATGGCGTAGGATTTTTCCCATTCCTCTCGTGTATAAAGTTCGGCTATTAACACATTTTTTGGTGGTTCGTGAGCGGTGTGAAAAACAGCCATAATCACGTATAATGTTGCCAATATGCCTATGTTTTCTGATAATGTGAAAAGGCAGAGCAATACAGAAGATGATAGAAACGACATTAAGATGTAGCGTTTGTAGCGTTGTGTTTTATCGCAAATGTAGCCCCAAAAGAAAGACGCTGGAATACTCATGAGCATGGCGGCTGAGGTCATCACACCTATGTAGAGCAGTGACCCGCTAATTTCAAAAACATAGAGGGGTAGGAAAATTGAAAGCAAACCAAAAGCCATTTCATGGAATAGGAAGCCTATGCGCCACATAGATGGAGAACCACGTGGTTGTCGATTAAAACTTTTACTTTTCTAAGCAGCCTTTTTAATATGAGTATGACGAGGTTTCATAATCCTTAATAATTAGAATCGAAATTTCATAATCTCCACCGGAGCGTAGCATTTAATGGCTAAATTTAAAGTGATAGTGTCTGACCCGGAGGATGGGACCTCAAGAACCCTTGAGTTAGAGGATGCTCGTGCGGTTCCTTTAATTGGGAAGAAAATAGGCGATGTTATTGACGGTTCGGTTGTCGGTTTTACTGGTTATAAAATGCAAATTACTGGCGGGTCTGATAAGGATGGTTTTCCAATGAGGCCTAATGTGCATGGTGGGGTGCGAAGAAGTGTTGTTTTAAGTGGTGGTGTAGGCTTTAACCCTCAGAATGAGGGGGAGAGGAAGCGTAAACGAGTTCGTGGAAACGTTATTACCGATGAGATTGTTCAGGTGAACATGAAGATAGTTGAGAAGCCGAAGGGCAAAAAGGCTGGAGAAGCAAAAGAAAAGCCTCCGCCAACTCAAGAAGAGCAGAAAGCAGAGGAGAAAACCTAAAACATGGACCGCGATTTGCTTAACGTTTATTAACTTGCAAGGCAACATCCTTCAATAATTATGTTGTGAAGGGAAAATAAAGGAAATGAGCGAAGAAAAGACTGTTGTTCTGCCGCGGCAACCAGAAATAAACATTGGTACAATAGGGCATGTCGACCATGGCAAAACAACCTTGGTGCAAGCTTTAACTGGCATTTGGGCTGCAAGGCACAGCGAGGAACTGAAGCGGGGCATAACAATAAAGTTGGGTTATGCAGACATGCCCGTTTATAAGTGCCCAAAATGTGAACCGCCAAAAAATTATTCAAAGGAACCTGTCTGCCCTTACTGCGGTTCTGAAACAACTTTCATTAGAGCTGTAAGCTTTGTTGATGCACCTGGTCATGAGGCTTTAATGGCTACCATGCTTTCTGGAGCTGCGATAATGGATGGGGCAATTCTTGTCATCGCTGCTGATGAGCCTTGTCCTCAACCGCAAACCAGGGAGCACTTGGCTGCAGCTGAAATCATCGGGATTAAAAACATAATTATTGCACAGAATAAGATTGACATTGTAGCTGAGGAAAGGGCTCGTAAAAGCTATGAGGAGATAAAAAATTTTGTTAAGGGGACTGTTGCTGAAAACGCTCCAATTATTCCGGTTTCTGCTCAGCGTGGTGTGAATATTGATGCCCTTATCCAAGCTATGGAAGAGTTTATTCCAACTCCGAAAAGGGATGAGACAAAACCACCATTAATGTATGTTGTACGTTCCTTTGACGTTAATAAACCTGGCACTCCAATAGAGAGGCTTAAAGGCGGAGTTATAGGCGGCACGATTTTGCAGGGAAGGTTTACTGTTTCAGACGAGATAGAGCTTCGCCCAGGGATAAGCGTTGAAGAGGAAGGCAAAACTGTTTATAAGCCTCTTTTCAGCAAGATTACTAGCTTACATGCGGGTGGGAGAAACGTTAAGGAAGCCCACTGTGGTGGTTTGGTTGGCGTTGGAACCCTACTAGACCCTTCACTTTCCAAGGCTGACGGCTTAACCGGAAACATTGTTGGGAAGGCTGGGATGCTTCCGCAAGTTCTCACAGAGCTAAACTTGGAAACTTATATTCTTGAAAGGGCTGTTGGGACGAAGGAGCTTGCAAAGGTTGAAAACATAAGTAAGGATGAAACGCTGCTGCTTCACGTGGGCGCCGCCATAACTGTTGGAAAAGTTGTTTCAGTGAAAACCGATATGACTACACTTAAACTCACCAGACCTGTGTGCGCACTTACCGGCTCAAGGGTTGCTATAAGTAGGAAGATTGCTGGAAGATGGCGATTAATAGGATACGGAATGATAAAGTGAAATGCAGCGAGAGCCCCACGGTTATCAAAGGGAGGTTAAAGATTATTTTGGACTCGAACGCCTTTTTTGTCCCTTTAAAGTTTAAAATTGACATATTTGAGGAAGTGGAGAATCTTTTGAAAAGAAACGTTGAGTTTGTGTTGCTTGCACCTGTTAAAATGGAGCTGGAAAAACTTGCTGAGAAAGGCTCGCCTAAAACGCGGAAGGAGGCGGCTTACGCCTTAGAGCTTATTAAAAAATGTAGGTTTATCGATTTGGGTGAGGAGTTTGCCGGCTCTCCTGACGATGCAATTGTAAAGGTTGCAAGTGAATGGAGAAGCCCTGTTTTCACCAATGACAGAGCGCTTCGGAAGAGGTTAAGAGATATAAATGTGCCAGTTATTTATGTGAGGCAAAAGTCCCGGCTTGAAATCGAGGGAGGATACGACATTGTTTAAGCTTATATCCATGGAGGATACAATTCGCATTCCTCCGGAAACCTTTGGCAACCCGTTAGACGAAGTTGGGTACCAGCAGGTTAAAGCTAAATATGAGGGCATAGTAGATGAGGTTTTGGGATATGTCATCGCCGCAACAAATGTCAAGGTTAGCCCTATAGGAAAAATAATTCCAGGTGATGGCGCCACCTACCACAAGGTAACTTTTTCGCTTTTAACATTTTATCCCGTGCTTCAAGAAGTTGTAGAGGGGGAAGTTGTTGAAATTGCCGATTTTGGCGCTTTTGTGCGTATAGGACCTGTTGACGCTTTGCTTCATGTTTCCCAGTTGATGGATGACTTCATCTCTTATGATGAAAAGCAGGGAGTTTTAATTGGAAAGGAAACTGGTCGTAGGCTTGCGGCTGGCGATAGGGTTCGTGTCCGCATAACTGCAGCTTCCCTTGGCAGGGCAGGTGGTGGCTCGGCGAAAATAGGCGTAACAGCACGTCAGCCGTTTTTAGGTAAGCTTGAGTGGATAGAGCAGGATTTGCAAAAGTTAAAAGAGGCTTCTGAAAAGAAGAAGGAGAAGGCGGCGAAGGAATGAGCGAGAAAGCCTGCACCACGTGCCATACTATAACAACTGGTAATGTATGCCCAAAATGCAAAACCTCAACTCTCAGCGACGACTTCAGCGGACTAGTAATAATATTTGACCCGGAAGGCTCGGCTATTGCACGAGCAATGAATATTAAGGAAAAAGGGCGCTACGCTCTAAGGGTTAGGTAAATTGAGCATGGCATATGTTCTGCCTTTAAAGCTTCGAAGAAGGCTTAAGAAACCTCTCGGCGAGTTAATCAAAGGCTCTTTTGAAGAAACGGTCAGCGTGTTTAAGCAGATTGTTGAAAGGGAAAAGCCGCCCGGTATAGTCTCGGTTGGGGATGCTGTTTCAAAAAACCTTGTGGAAAATGGAATTTGTCCAAAAGTCCTAATTGTTGATAATCGGATCATGCGCAAAAACATAACTCCAGCGTCGCTAATTGCCGACGCGGAAAAACGGGTCAAAAATCCTCCGGGAACAATAACATTTGAAGCTTTAAACGCAATTCGAGAAGCTCTAAAGGTTAATCATAGAACGAAAATCGTGGTTGATGGTGAGGAGGACCTTTTAGCACTTTGCGCCATTCTTTATGCGCCTGAAAACTTTTTCGTTGTTTATGGTCAGCCAGGTGAGGGAATTGTTGTTGTTAAAGCCACAAAGCAGAAGAAAGATGAGGTTACTGAAATCTTAAGGGCTATGGAAACTGCGAAAGGCTAAATAAAGGGGAAGGTATCAAGTCAGACACTGCAAAGGGAAAAATCATGGAAGTTAAAATACTTTCGGAAAATGAGAACCCGCTGCTAAAGCGTAGGGAAGTAGTCTTCCAAGTGGAGCACAATCAAACTGGAAGCACGCCTCCGAGATTGGAGGTGAGAAACGCCATTGCAAAAATTTTAAAAACTGATGTAAGCCTTGTTTTCATTAAAAAGTTGGCGACAAAGACGGGGACACGCAAGTCTGTTGGACTGGCAAACGTTTATGATTCACTTGAACACGCAAAGCTTATTGAGCCCGAATACATTGTAAAGAGAAACATGCCGGAAAAACCTAAAGAAGAGGGAAAAGAGTAAATGGCTGAAAAAACTGAGGAAGCTGCAGCAAAAGAGGCTGCACCAGCAGCGGCGCCAAAAAAAGGGAAGAGAGAAAAGAGAAAGCGAGAAGAGAAAGGCATCCACTCAATTTATAAAATTGAAAAGGATAAGGTTGTAAGGCTGCGCCCAACATGTGAACGCTGTGGACCGGGATATTTCATGGCTGACCATGGCGATCGGTACGCGTGCGGACACTGCGGCTTCACGAGATACAAACACACTTAAATCGCACGAGCATTACAGTATATGATGGTCGAGAATGATTAGAGTAAATGTCCTAATAACAAACGTTTCGGGGGAGAGGTTCTGGGATATACGGAAACCCATCCCACCCATCCAAATAAACACAAACCTTAACCTTGTCGAGGTTGAGAAGAAGTCTGAAGACACGCTTGAAGTGCCCTTCGTTTTAACGGTCAATTATGATCCTTCAATAGCTCAAATAAGCCTTAAAGGGAGAGCCTACGTGGCTGGCAGCAAGGATGAAATAGCAAAGATTTACTCGGATTATAAGGATAAGAAACCGCCGCCGCCCGTTCTTGTGCAGTCAATTTCAAATGTAGTTTTTGTGGAAAGCGTAATCATTTCCAGAACATTGAATATTCCACCGCCGATTCCGTTGCCGCAAATTCCGCCAGCAAAAGAGACGGAGAAAAAGCCTTCCGGTGTAGATTACACAGCTTAAAAATAAGGGTTTTACTTTAGTGGAACGTACATTGAAGAGCGGGATGCACCAATACCTGGTGTTCCATGTTTAACTGGCTTGTTGGTTATTGCAAACTCGCCTAAGTAGTGTCCAATCATTTCGGGTTTTATTTCAACGGGGACGAATTCTTTTCCATTGTGAACGTGAATTGTTAAGCCCACCATTTCCGGCAATATTATCATGTCTCGGCAGTGGGTTTTAATGGTTACATTTACGCCCTTACGCATGGCTTCCTTAGCCTTTCTTACGTTTTCCAGAAGTGTTCGCTGTTCCGGGGATAAGCCTCGATGAAGGCTCCTCCTCTGTCTTGATGGGAGCAGCATTATGAACTCGTCCATGGACATGCTTTGCAGTTGCTCAAGCATGTATCCGCGGTATGTGAATTCCCTCGGCATGGCTTATCACCATTAAATTTTGAACATGATGCTATAAATCTTCTGATTACTCGCTCTCCTTCACCCTCTTCTTCTTGCGCCCAGTACCCCTTGCAGCTATAAGCCCAACCTTCTTTCCAGGCGGGGCGTTTCGCGAAACAGTTGTCACTTTTCGTGCACTTCTTTTGCTGCTTCCATAGGGATGAACTGCTGCAACCATGGCTTTTCCGCGAGTTCTCGGATATTTTCGCCCTCTAGCCCTCATTAGGTGGAATTTTGCTCCAGCCTTGAGAAATGGTTTTTCTGTTCTGCCGGCGCCGGCGACTACGCCTATTGTGGCTCGGCAGTAATCGCTTATGTATTTGGTCTTTCCGGAAGGTAGTTTTATTAGGGTTCCTTGTGCCGTGTGAGCCACAACAGTGGCATATGTCCCGGAAGACTTTGCAATTTTTCCGCCGTCTCCTGGTTTAAGCTCTATGTTGCATATCATGGTTCCTTCCGGGATTTTTCCAACGGGTAGTATGTTTCCAACTTCAACGTTTGCTCTTCCGCCCATCTGTATTTGCTGCCCCGTATAGACGCCTTCGGGTACAACCGTGCAGCCTTCTTCCCCGTTTTCGAATCTTATTAGGGCTAGTGGGGCGCCTCTTCCAGGGTCGTGGAGGATTTCTTCAACAATTCCCCTTGTCACGGTGTCGAAGAGTTCTTTTGTTGCTGGTGGATAACATGCCGGAGCAACCCTTTTGTGGGTTGCAGCCCTAAAGGTTGGTCCGCCGCGCCCCCGCCTTTGAACACGAATCCTTTTTCCCATAACATTTCACCTACAATTTTACAGTATTCCAAGTTTGATGGCAACATCCGTTGCTTTATAATCTGGGTGAAGTTTGACAAAGGCTTTCTTTTGACCTTTAGGCGTTATAACAATATTGACTTTTTCAACCTTAACTTCGTAAAGCTCTTCAACAGCCCTCTTCACATCCTCTTTTGTAGCTTTTAAATTCACTATGAAGACCAGCTTGTTTTCTCTCTCAACCATTAGGCTTGCAGATTCCGTCATCAGCGGGTACAATATGACCTCGTACGGGTCCATTTAGGCTTCCTCCTCTTTGCAGTAAAGCTTGTCGAGGGTTTCTATTGCGCTGGCTGTCCAGATGGTTAATCTTCCCGGGTGGGTGCCTGGCGCGAGAACTTCAGCGTTTAAGCTCTTAACTGGCACGACATCCACTCCGGGTATATTTCTCGCTGCCTCCCCCACGCCTTTGTCTTCAGCCACAACTATTAATGGTCCAACAGCCTGCTTTATTCTACGCCCACGCATCTTCCCCTTTCCAGCCCTAACTTTTACGCTTTCCCTAACTCTATACAAGTCTGCCAAAACCCCAAGCTTTATGAGGGCTTCCTCGACATCCTTGGTCCTTTCCAAGCTTTCAAGCTCATCCGTTACAACAAGCGGAATCTGCGGTATTCCTTCGACAGTGTGCCCCCGGGAAACCACCATTTCCTTGGAGGCTGTTGCAGCTATGGCTGAAAAAAGTGCTAGTCGCTTCTCTTTTTTAGGGATTTTCTTAACAATATTCTTTTCAGGGGTCGGTGGATGCGCCAGTCTGCCGCCCACAGTTCCGGGTGCAAATGCACCTCTTCCAACGGGTCCTTTAATTCTCGGTATTCTAGCTATGCCTAAGCCTACGCCTCTTGACTCTGCTGATGTCCTTTTCCCAGCCATTGGGTCTCTGCCTTGGGGCTGAAACCTTGTTGATTGTATGGCTAGAACAGCCCGTTTTATGATGTCTGGTCTTATGGGTGTTTCAAAGATTGGCGGCAGCTTTATTTTTCCAACGGGTTTTCCGTTGAGGTCGAAGACTTTCACTGTTTTAGCCATGACATTTCACCATTTTCTATTTGCCTTGCGGAGACTCCAGGGACAAGTATGTTATCTGTGGGGGCTCCTCTGGGGCTTCTCTTGGCGGTCTTGCTGGGTGACGCAGTTTTATGGGGCGCTTTTCTGGTCCAGGTATGCTTCCTTCTATGAGTATGTATGGTCCGCGGACGATGCCGTAGCGTATGAAGCCGCCTTTTGGTGTTACTTCTTTGCCGTCCTTGCCTATCTTTAAAATGCGCTTGTTATATTCTGTTCTTTGGTGGAAGCCCATTTGCCCAGCGCGTGGGACAGTGTATAATACGCGGTGGGGGTTCCATGGTCCGAGGGTGGCGACTCCGCGTTTTGTTTTTCTTCCCTTGTGTTGGAGGATGGCTACTCCCCAGCGTTTCACTGGTCCTTGGAAGCCTTTCCCAGTTGTGACTGCTATTACATCCACGTGCTGTCCCTCTTTGAAAACGTCGGAGGGGTTTACTGTTTTTCCTAGAAGACTTTTTGCGTATTCAAACTGCTGTTGGATTGTTCCTCCGCCTATCTCTATTTCGGCTACATCTGGCTTTTTCTTTGGCACGCTTGTTTGTTTAGGCTGGGTTATGGCTATAACGCGGATGTTTGAGATCATGTCAAGATTAGCCTCAATTTTTTTCAAGTTTTCCTCCGTCATAAACTTCTCTGGAAGAGTTAAAACTCTGTCAAGCCCTTCCGGAGGGTTTTCCATCCAAACCTCACAGAAGGTTTGCAGTCCATAAGGCGTTTTCTTATAAGCTCTTATGGCGCATATGAGGAGGGGTGGGGTTTCCAAAACTGTTACTGGACGGATTACTTCCTTCCCAAAGTTTGGGGAACGTTTTCTATCTTCTATAACCATGGCATAGGTCATGCCGGCCTTATAACCAACAAAACCAAGAAGCCTAGGCGTGTCAGCCCTTATTTTTGGCCAGTAGCGGATTCTGGCTAAAATACTTTTAGCACGTTTCCTAGGCAAATAGGCAAGCGAACCGTGTTTCGGGGCATGCTGTTTCCTGTGACCCATTGTTTCTCCGCTTCGCGTCTTCTAGGAATGAAAGCATTAGGTTATAAACATTACCATTTCAAACCACACCAAAAAAAGTTTACACATCATGCCAATTCTCGCCATAAGCGTGAAACTGAAAAATCAGATACCTTGCTAGTTACTTTTTTGGAGAATAGTTGTAGCAAGCTTCCATTTTCCCTACCTCTCCCTCCTAGGATTTTTGCATGCCAATTTAGGACTTTTAGAATTGTTAAATTGGGTATCCCTTACTCTCTAGATTTTTGGAACCGCAGAAGTCGACAATGAAATAGGTGTATCTATCTTACATGAGAATGTGGTAGCGGGGGGTCGATTTGAACGACCGATCTCTGGGTTATGAGCCCAGCGGGTTAATCCTGGCTACCCCACCCCGCTACCTTGTATGCTGAAACGAACTTTCTTAAATCCTTTTAGGAAACCGGAAACCTTTATTATTGCAGTCTGCTTTATCGAGCGTGGTTAGCAGGTATGGACAAGCCGTATTTCCGTATGGTTTTCACTCCGGTGTTAGAGAATCCCATTTTTGTTGAGGGTTTGCCTGGCATTGGTAATGTTGGGAAGATTGCAGCCCATCTTTTGATTAAGTTTTGTGGAGCCAAGCTTTTTGCGGAGTTGTATGCGCCTTATTTTCCGGATTATGTTTCTGTTGATTCGGGTGGTGTTTGTCGTTTACCAAAGTACGAGTTTTACGGTGCGCCTATGGAGAAGAACGACTTCATAATAATGACTGGTGATACGCAGCCGTCTTTTGAGGATGTTGTTGCCCATTACGAGTTATGTGGCGAAATATTAGATTTCGCCATTAAACACAACTCCAGCCTAATTATAACCATGGGTGGGGTTCCAACAGCAGATAGCACGTCGCAGGTTTATGTTGCCGCCACTTCGCCTAGGCTTGCCATGGAGTTCATGGAGAAGGGCGCCGTACTTTATAGCAAAGGAAGAATTGCGGGGGCCACTGGGCTTCTGCTTGGAATGGCAAAAGAACGGGGTTTGGATGGCGTGTGCCTACTGGGAGCAACAACTGGTTTTAAGGCTGACCGTGGAGCTGGATTCTCTGTTTTCAAGTTCCTAATGAAAGCCTTGGGAAACGAGGTGAAGGAAGGGTTATAAGCAATCAGCCATTCTTATGATGATGCTATAACTCTGGGCGTTTGGAGTTGCGGGATATGGGCGAAGGTAAGGATAAAAGTGAAGGAAAGAAAACGCTTAAGTTCGATTGGAACTCGAGGTTCTGGCGGGTTTCGCTTACACTGCTTGCGGCACTTCTAACTTTTGGCGGGCCATACGTTGTCCTTGCAGTTTTCAAGGTTTTAGACTTGGACTATGCCATTTCCTTGGTTTCGGGCTTCATTGTTTTTGTGGTTGGTTTGGCGCTTCTGATGTTTTTAATTAAGAAGAGGGTTATTTCTTAGCTTAGCGTTGTGCCTCAGATACCCCAGGGAGCATCATCTTTTCAGCGTTCTAGGTTCTTCATCGGCAAGTTAATGTAGTTTAGAGGTTGTTAAAAAGGTGTTTGGTTGTAAATTTTTTCTGGTAGGAACAAAGCATATAAAGTATGCCGGAAGATATACCAATTATGCAAGACGAAAAAGAAAAGCACATAGAAGGAATCTTAAGCAAAAATAAAAGCGCTAAAAGGACAACAATAATCCTTGAAAAAGAGGAACGCGAGTTCATTGACAAGCTAATCAGAGAAGGAAAAGAACCTGGCATAAAGCCCCTAATTTCCAAAATGCTTGACGTTTATAGAAGCATGATGATTTATGATTGGCGTTTTCCCGGCGAGTATTATTGTGGGATAAGCCGCATAGCCTTCCTAAACATAGAACTCGTAAACATATTAATCCAGAACATCCCAAAAGAAAGGTGGCGGGAAATTGGCAGAAAGATGGGTGAGGCAGCAAAAGTTTCCATGGAAGCCACACTTGGAATACAAACATCAGACAGGGAAAAGTGGCAGGAAGTTTTTAAACGCCTAAGGGTTCAAGGCTTCGGAGACTTCTACCTGAAAGACAAGTACCTTTTGATAAAGGCCCCGTTCATAGGCGAGTCTGATATTTGGGCTGGATTTTTGGAGGGTTTGTTAAGTGTGGAGTTGGATGTAAAAACTTCCACTCCGCCGTTTGTCTTTGAGATTAAAAGTGGTAGACTGCTGTCTAATTTTGTTTGAGAAGGTTTAAATTTTTGCATTTTTATATTAAAATAGGTGATTATTTGGAAGGGCAAGTTAATGGTCACAAGGTATGCGAAGCCTTAAGCGATCCAACAAGAACCAAAATCCTTAGATATCTTCTGCAGGCCTATCCAGAAGCTAAAACAATTAATGAGATTGAAAAGATTCTCCCAAAACCCGTTTCAGCCACAACCATATCCTTTCATTTGAAAAAGCTTCGTGAGGCTGGGTTAATAGTGACTGATGGGCATAAGAAGGGGTTTAGAGCCGCTTACAAAGCATTAAGCATAGCTTTTAACAACAACGGTTTTCACGTCACGGAGGGATGAAATTGCGAGAGGCTATGCTTTACGAGAAACTTGAAGATAAGAAGGTTAAATGCAATTTATGCGGCAGAAGATGCACAATAAACAATGGCGCAACAGGCTTCTGCCTTGTAAGAAAGAATGATGGGGGCACCCTTTACTCGCTTGTTTATGGAAAAGCCATATCCGCTTGCGTAGACCCCATAGGGAAAAAGCCCCTATCACATTTTAATCCCGGAGCGTCCGTCATGTCCATTGCTACTGTTGGCTGCAACTTTCGCTGCCAATTCTGCGACAACTGGATGATAAGCCAAGAAAAGAAGATTGCCGGAAGAGATTTTCCACCGGAGGATGTTGTTAAGGCTACGATGGACAACGGGTGCCAGGGGATAAGCTACACATATACTGAGCCAACAATCTTTTTTGAGTATGCATATGATACTGCTAAACTTGCGCATCAGGTTGGTTTCTTCAACACTTTTGTTACGAATGGGTATATGACGCCTGAAACCGTTAAGACCATAGCGCCATATCTTGACGCTGCAACTGTGGATTTTAAAGGTGGGGGGGACCCTGACTTTTATAGGGTTTTTTCCGCTGTTCCATCTGTTGAACCCATTTTTGAGTCTTTAAAGGAGATGAAGCGAAACGGCATTCACATTGAAATTACGAATTTGGTTGTTCCGAAAATTGGGGACTCCATAGACAGAGTAAGGGATTTGGCAAGGTGGATAAGGGAAAACCTTGGCGAGGACACGCCATTTCATTTGCTACGTTTCCATCCCGACTATCAATTGACAAATATTTCCTCAACCCCCATTGAAACCTTGGAGAAGGCTTATGCTGCCGCCAAGAGCGCTGGCTTAAACTTTGTTTACATTGGTAATGTTCCGGGGCATCCAGCTGAAAACACATACTGTCCAAGCTGTAACGAGCTTCTAATTAAACGCTTCAGCTTTGAAATCACAAAGTGGAACTTGACCAAAGACATGCGCTGCCCGGTGTGCGGGCGAGAAATCCCAATTAAGGGGAAACTACACGCCAGCGGTTATGCCTATCCATATGCACTGTTTTAAATTTCATGCCCCAGTTTGGTTGAGCTGCAATGTGGAGAATTCTCCGTCCAGACGCCATGGCTGTGCTGAACGACGAGATGGCTAGGAAAAGTCTGGCTAGATATTTTGCTGTAATGCAAGATGAGAAGCCGGCAAAGTTTTTGATAGCAAAAAGGCTTCCAGCTGACTTTAGCGAAAGTGCTCCTTTAGAAGAGCTTTGGCAAATCCACGGGAAGCTTACAAGGCAATTCTGCGAACTTGAAAGGGAAATTGATGCGAAAAAGAAGGATTTGGACGACATGCCAAAGCCCCAAAAATCCTACTTAGACCTTAAAATTGCCATTGCGAAGCGCATGCTTGAAAAGTGCCACTTCTGCGTGCGCAAATGTGGGGTGAATCGGCTTAAAGGCGAATTAGGCTTCTGTAAATGTGGAAAAGAAATAACAGTTTCAAGCATTTTTGAGCACATGGGTGAGGAACCGGAGCTTGTGCCCTCTGGAACCATATTCACCATGGGATGCACAATGCGTTGTAAACACTGCCAAAACTGGACAATATCCCAATGGATTGAAAAAGGCGAAGTATGCACGCCGGAAAAACTTGCAGAGGAGGTTGAAGCCCTACGTAGAGGTGGATGTAGAAACGCAAACCTCGTGGGCGGTGAACCAACCCCATGGCTAGAGCAATGGCTTAAAACATTTAAACATGTAAAAACGAATATACCGGTTGTTTGGAACTCAAACACGTATTACAGCCAAGAAACAGCCCAACTATTAGCGGGCTTCGCAGACATTTACCTTTTAGACTTTAAGTATGGTCCAGGAGACTGTGCCAACAAAATTTCCGAAGCTCCAAACTATTGGAAGGTTTGCACACAGAACCATTTGATTGCAAATGAATATGGTGAGCTGATAATACGGGTTCTTGTTTTGCCGGGTCATTTGGAATGTTGCACAAAGCCTATACTGAACTGGATAGCTGAAAATCTAGGCAGAGAAACAAGAGTAAACGTCATGTTCCAGTATAGACCAGAGTGGCGAGCGTATGAGATCCCAGAACTGCGCCGGAGACTAACAAGGGATGAAATGGAAAAAGCAATTCGGCTGGCAAAAGAAGCTGGTTTGACAAACTTCATAACATAAAAGGGTTAGTTGCCATCTGAAACCAAATAATCGAAAGCTATTTCTTAAAGCCCACCTCTTCTTAAAGGCGGAAAGGGTTTAAATGCCATACTGCCCAGAATGCGGTGGAGAAATGCGCTACATAATAGCCACCAAACACTATGTCTGCCAAAGCTGCGGCCTCTCAGTGACACAACAAGAGCTCATAGAGCTAAGGGAAAAGTTGAAGCCGCCAGTTGAAAGCGAAGAAGATGAAAAGGAAAGGCGAAGAAAGGAATATTTGAAGTGGTGGCTCAGTAGCAAGAAGAAATAGACTGCTAAACTCTCTGTTTTGGTGTTTGTTAGCAAACAGCATAAAAGTAACACTTAATTTTAACATACTTGCGAAGTGATGCAAACATGAGCATACAAATGGAAATTATCTGTGTCGGCAACGAGTTGTTGATAGGGAAAACCCTAAACACAAACGCCCAATGGCTTGCCAAACGGGCAACAACCCTTGGAATAACAATCAAAAGAATAACCACTGTGGGCGACGACGTTGACGAAATTGCCAACGCAGTGCGAGAAGCCCTAGAGCGGAAGCCCCGCTTCATAATCACAACAGGCGGGTTGGGGCCAACCTTCGACGACAAAACCTTGGAGGGGATAGCAAAAGCCCTAAACCGCAGGCTAGAGCTTAACGAAAAAGCCCTAAAAATGGTTAGGGAAAAATACGAGGAATACGCCAAAGCTGGAAAAATCGACGCTTTCGAGATGACTCCCCATAGGGTTAAGATGGCGAGGCTTCCAGAAGGAGCTGAACCCTTACCCAATCCCGTCGGCACCGCACCAGGTGTCCTAATAAAAACAAACGGAACGGATTTAATTGCCCTGCCGGGTGTTCCATCAGAAATGAAGTCCATATTCGACGAGTATGTTGCTGCCATGCTTAGAAAGGAGGCTGGAGAAATAACATTTTTCGAAACCAGCATATATGCAGACAACATTATGGAGTCAACCCTAGCCCCTCTAATTGACATTACAATGCACGACAATCCATACGTTTACATAAAATCTCATCCAAGAGGTGCCGAGAAAAAACCCCACATAGAAATTCACTTATCAACAACGGCTAAAGACTCCAAAACGGCAAAAGACCGCATTGGAAAAGCCATCATCCAGCTTTTTGAACTGATAAGGGATAAGGGCGGAAAAGTTAAACTTAAAGAATGAAAATAACTAGTATTTGGTTGCGATGATGGGCAGGCTAGACGCTGATGCATGCACATTTAATGTGCGATGATTGAAAATCCGGGTTCCCCGAAGCAACCATTCATCGTTTTTACTGATTGCCAGTTCATAAAAGCCATAAATCACCCTTTAATAACGATTCCCAAGAGAAAATGAAACAAAAACTTTCAAAAATCCTCATGGCAATCCTCATCTTTCTCATGTTTTCTTACACATTTCCATCATGCTTTTCAGAAAATTACACGCGAGCTTATTATCTTCTTGACCGACCGGATGGCACAAAACAGTACAAGTTAAACGTTGCCGTTCCTCAGTCGCTGTACGACTATTATATTTTGCAAAACCATAAGCAAGTTTCAGACGAAGATTTCGTAAAATTTGTTACACCCCATGCTTTGCAGCCAATAGCAGATAAACTTTGGGAGATATACCAAAACAACTATGAAAACTTTGCAGACGGCGTCTTAATGATTGTTCACCAAATACCATATGAAGTAACAGTGCCCGCCAAATACCCCGTGGAAACCATTGTTGAAAACAAAGGAGACTGCGACTTATTCAGTTACATAGCAGCCTCCATAATGAAGGCAGGCGGCCTCGACGTTGTTCTGTTCTATTATAAAAGTGAGGCACATATGAACGTGGGCGTCCACCTTCCAGATCCACCGCGTTATGCCAGAAGACAAGTCTATTACATAACGTACAACGGCATCCGATATTATATTGCTGAATGTACTGGTGGAAACTGGGCGGAAGGCTGGAGGGTTGGAGAATGCCCACCTGACCTTATTGGGGAAAATCCCACAGTGGTTACACTTGAAAATTGTGAGTGGTGGTCGCCCGGGCAGGTGTCTGCAAGCTACACAACCTTAACGTCTTCAACAATAACTTTAACGACCTCTTCAACATTTGCCATACAAGGAAGCACAATAACGCTTTCAGGACAGCTTACACCAAGTCTACCAAATGAAAATATAACCATTTACGTCAAAATTGGCAACTCTCCGTGGATTATGGCAGATATAACGGCCACAGACCTCCATGGTAAATTCACGTACGTCTTAAACCTTAATGAGACAGGCACATACTACGTTCGCGCAAGCTGGTCTGGAAACGATAACTATGCCGGAGCGGACAGTCCAACGATAAACGTGACGGTTTTGCCAGCCTACCTCATTATACTTTTAATAATCATTATAGTTTTGGCCTGTGTTGGAGTCATCATATATCTAACGTCAAGGCAAAAGTATCAGGAAATAGAGGAACCGCAACTTCCGGAAATTCCAACATAATCAGAAAAAGCTTTTACCACAGAATATGAGTTTATTTTACAAACTTAAGGCGTATCAAGTGGACTGGCTGAAATGTTTATTGTGTTTATTATTGGAACAGCGGGCTCTGGAAAGTCTCTGCTCACAGCGGCCTTCAGCGAATGGTTACGCTTATCTAAGCAAGATGTGGCAATAGTGAATCTAGACCCAGGAGCCATAACACTCCCATACCCGCCAGACGTGGACGCCCGCGATTACATAAGCGTAGACAAGATTATGGAAGAGTACGGCTTAGGACCCAATGGCGCCTTGATAATGGCTGCAGATCTTCTGGCGGATGAAATTGAAAACATTTCAAAGGATGTAGAAGATTTAAGATCAGACATAGTTTTGGTTGACACTCCGGGGCAGATGGAGCTTTTTGCGTTTAGGGCAAGCGGTCCATACATAGCCAGCGAACTTACAAAAGAGCCTAAAGCCATAGTTTACCTCTTCGACGCCGTATTTTCGCTGAACCCGCTAAATTATGTTTCAAACCTATTTCTTTCGGCAGCAGTTTACAACCGTTTTCTGCTTCCCCAACTGCATGTCCTTTCAAAATGCGACCTGCTTTCAGAAGAGGACGTTAACAAGATTGTAGACTGGTCGGCAAACCCTAAAGCCCTTGAAGCAGCCATCGAACAAAAACTCGAGGGGACAAAGCGTCTTCTAAGCAGAAACATGATGAAGGCTATTTACCAACTTGGTTTAAAGTTTCTCCTAATCCCTGTTTCAGCCAAAACAAATGAGGGCATGGTTAACTTCAATATGGCTTTGGAGCGCATACTCGCCGGAGGCGACAAGTACACATATTAACAGTCGTCGAAAAATGTCCATATGGCGGCAGCAGCACCGTACTCAGCAAGTTCTAAACTGTCAGCACCAGCGACGACAATAACATCGTTTTCTTCGGGCTGCAAAAGTGAAACCAGCCTTTCAGCAGTTTTCGGATAATCCCTCGAAAGATCATCACTCACGGAAGGAATCACCAACCGTCCACTTTTGAAAATTATTGTGGTGGCACCCTTTGCACCAGCCTTTACAGCGGCATCACGCTGTTCCAACCCAAACTTAACCTTATCCCCACATTTCTTCGCCAATATGGCAAAGTTAAAAGGTGCAGACATGAGTTCAATCTCCTCAATTTTAGCCCGTTTTCCAAAAATTTTTCTGCACTCCTCTAAAAGCTTCTGTCCTTTAATGGTTAGTTTGCAACCAGTTTTTGAGGTTAAAAGTAGCCCAGCCTTCTTTAAACGATGAATAATGGTGCGGACAGCACCTTCTCCAACTTTTAACTCTTCGGCAAGGCGAGCTCGCCCCACTGGTTTTTCGGAAACAAGTTCTATTGCCCGTAAAACATGTAAAACAGTGAATGTTGGCGCAGGTCCAGGAACCCTTTCACCGGCAATTCTCTCTAAAAGTTTCTTAGTTTCTCCAAACATGTTTCCACAGTTAAAATTTGACCTTTTAGATTATAAAATTATTTTCAAGCCGAAGAGCAGGCAAAGTTGAAATCGAAAATAAGAAGTTAAACGCTTATCTTCTCACGTAGTATTCTCTTACAATGCCAGCTGTTAATGCAACAAGCCCAACTACCAGCAGATATAGCATTGGATAGATAAACATTGAAAACATAGATTCGTAAGTTAATGTTGAAGGTATTTGTGGGGTGAAGAACACCACAACCCATATTATAATGAAGGTTGCAATGCAGCCTAACCCTAAACCTACAGAAAGACCGTGTACAAAACTGCTCCTATCCTCACGATTATTAGCTTTTGCCTTGTCCTCCTGTTCTTTTTGTTCAATTTCCTCTTGTTCTATTGTCTGTTCTTGAGCGGACGCTTGTTCAAGTTCCTGTTCTTCTGAGTTTTCGTCGAGCTGGATTTCTTCCTGTGTTTCTTCAACTTCCATGCTAATCGCCTCTTTGAGATTTGGATGAGTGAATTAATAAAATTATTCAATTTTGGATTCTTATTCAAAATAAGAATTCAGAATTAGGTTTTACCTAGACAGTAGCTTAGGCGCAAGCCTTTCTATGGCGTCCTTAAGCCTGTTCCACTCTTCCATATTCCTTACATTAAACTTGTGTTTTCTTTTCCAGACATCATTCCTCTTTTGCCAAAGATACAAGCCGATAGAGCGTTTCCCAAAAGACTCAAAGATGACTATTGCTTCCCACCATTTTTCGCTCTTAAAAATTGTAATGTAGTCGATTACTTTGTAAAAGTCAGAGATGGGTAACTTTTCACCAAGCTCTGTCATATTTTTGTCTTCCTTACCATTTATAGTGCTAAACAATTACCATTTAAGCATTTTAAACATGAAAATGTAAGTGTTGAAAATGGCTAACTAGCATATTGAAATTTTCCCTTGGGCTAACTCCAAGCAAAACTTGTCTATGTTCTCAAGTTCATACTCCAATACGGCCTCTATCTTACTCTTAACTTTGTCTAGTGAACTGTTTTCCGTCATAACAACTTGTGCTGCGGCAATTGCCGGTTGGTCTATGGGGCGTCCAATTTCGCTTAGGAGCCATATGTAAACTTCTTCCAGTTCCGGCACTTCATCGTAGACGTGCTGTGCTACCCTGAATGTTAAAACGTTGTATATTTTTCCCACATGGCTTACAGGGTTTTTGCCTGCGGCTGCCTCTGAGCAGAAGGGTCTGTTTAGGGATATTAAACCATTTACACGGTTTCCCCTTCCAACCTGTCCGGAATCCCCGCTGTCTGCGCTTGTCCCTAAAACTGTCAAGTATATTCCATCAATTCCTCTGCCTGGTACATCCAGCGTGTTCAGTTGAATGTTTATTTTCTCAAAATCTGTGTTTGCTCTGACGAACTTGTTGATTTCTTCAAGAATTTTTGCCTTCTTATCAAAGTAGTCTTCTTCGCTGTATACGTAACGGTCTACGAAAGCCATTGATATTGTTAAGTTTAGATTGTTGTTGTTCCTTGAACCCATGACCTTTATGTCTTCACCGGATTCTGGGTGATGCTGCTTAAACTCTTTTGAATTTAGGAACTGCTCTGTTTTTAGCACTATTTTCTCTGTCCTGGTCATCGGCGCGTAACCAACAGCAGCAGATGTATCGTTAGCCCCTAAAACTTTCCCTTTCCGCTTAAAAATATCTACAAGTCCCGCCGAGCCGGGTTTAAGCTCCACCTGATATTTCACATGCTTATCTGGATCTACGAAGCGCATGTTTTTCTTGAACCATTCCTTCGCCACATTTACGGCTATTTCTTCGACGTTTATTTTCACGCCGTCAAACTCTGTGGTTGCTCTGTCACCGAAAACAAAGAGCATAGGCTGTTTTACATAGCCCCCGCCGAATTTGAGCTCGGACTGTCCAGCCACAAGTAGGGATTTATCAACATTATGATGGAGTATTGCGCCTGCACTCTCCAAATATTCCTTACTTAGCCTTAGGGATATCTGCTCCATTACCGCATCGCAAATATAATCCGGGTGTCCCAAACCTTTTCTTTCCACTATTTCCAGTCTCTGCTTTTCAAGTGGAGTTTGCCTTAACCTTTCAACTATTATGTTTCGCAAGGTAATCCTCCATGATACGTGAAGTTTCGGTTTATGTGTAGAACCAAAATATATATTTTACTGTATTAACTTTACATTTTGAATAACTGGTGGTTATATTGATAATAACGGGCTCAATGCTCAGAAAACTTAGGATAGAGGCAAAGCTAACCCAGAAAAGACTGGCTGAACTCGTTGGAGTCTCCCAAGCGCATATAGCAAAAATCGAGCAGGGGAAAGTTGACCCTAGACTGTCAACGGTTAATAAGATACTGCAGGTTCTAACCGAGGGAAAAGAGAAAAAGTGTAGGGACTTAATGACGCGAGGTGTGCTTTTTGCGAGGCCTGAAGATAGCGTTTTAAAGGTTAGCGAAATAATGGTTAGACATGCAATTTCTCAAATGCCAGTAATTGATGGACACAAGGTTGTTGGAACAATAACAGAAGAAAGCATAATTAGAAAGCTTGGCTTAAACATAGCGAATGAGAAGGTTAAAAACGTTATGGACCCACCGCTTCCAATAGTTTCAGAAGAAACAAGCATTGACGCCATCCGCCCGCTACTCGAACGTCGGCAGGGGGTTTTGGTGGCAAAAGGCAAAAAGGTTATCGGGATAATAACCCGTTCAGATCTCTTGAAAACCATTGGCTAGAGGTTCGATGATGTCATTACAAGTTTTTTACAGTTACACAAAAAATGTTATCGCAATGTTGAGAAGAGAAAAGCCCAAAGAGACTATTATTATTCACCACGATGATGCAGACGGCTTATGCTCCGCTGCGATAACCCAAAAAGCACTAGAACGGGAGGGAATAAGAGCAAAGACTTTCTGTTTGGAGAAGGTCTACGCAGAAGTAATTGCGGACATACACTCGAAAACTGGGCAAACAATTTTTTATGTGGATATAGGCTCTTCCCATGCAGACTTAATATCAGAATACAATAGTGGGCGAAACTTAACCATAATATTAGACCACCACGACCCTAAAATGCCAAAAGACCCTAAAGTTTTGGATTTAAACCTTGAAAATTTCGGCTTTAGAGGCGAAACAGACTTTTCCGGAGCTACTTGTTGCTACCTTTTCGCAAAAGCCTTAAACGAAAAAAACTATGACTTGGGATACTTGGCTCTTGTTGGAAGCTGCGAAATTCCAGACGGTTTCAAGGCGATTAACAAAATTGTTTTAGAAGAATCCCTAAAAACCGGGGTTGTTCTGAAAAAGGGCAAGAATTTTGAAATCACAAAATTTAAGATTAATGTGGATGCCCTATTTTCAAAACTTCAAATTTTAGGAGCTGTTGGCTATTATGAAAATGGTCCAGATTTAGGCATAAAGGCCTGCCTAGACGGAATAGGCCCAGAAATAGATGAGAAAATCAATGTTTTAGAGGAGAAGCGCAAAGAGGTTAACCGCAAACTATTGGCAATATTATATCATGAAAGGCTTAAGGAGACCGAGCACATCCAATGGTTTGACGCTGGAAACATGTATGCGGGCATGGGAACAAAAGTTATAGGGCAATTTTGCTCTTTTCTTTCCTATCAGGCGCAGTTAATAAAGCCTAATAAGTACATACTAGGCTTTGTTAATGTGCCTCAAGAAATACCAAAATGGGGAATGCTTAAAGAAAACTTTTTGAAGGCGTCTGTTCGGGTGCCAAAGCCGATGCAGCAACTAATTGACAGCGGAAAACTGCCGGGAGCAGTTAACCTTCTAGAAAAGGCTTCAGAAGGTTTTGGAATGGCTGATGGGCATCAATATGCCGCGAATGTGGTTCTTCCCAAAGATAAAAAAATGGAGCTGCTAGAGAATGCCGAAAAAATCATAAAATAGGCTGCATGCCTCAAAATCCTGCTTTAATTGGATTACGCGGCTTCATAATCTCCCTTAAAAACACTGTGGCATACGATCCACGATATAATGTGAAGCTTAATTTCACCACGTTTTTATGCGGATTAACGGGGTCTTTAGATATTTCCTCTATCTTAAAATCTTTTAATGGTGTTAGAACCGTGCGCAAACCACCTTTTAGGCTTAGTTCAGGCATTCCTTTCACCTTGAAGTTTTCAGTTTTTACGCCCTCTTCGTCTAAAATCTGTTTTTCAATTTCCCCTTGAACGCCTTCAGAGAGACGCTGTCTAAAGCCGACTAATGGCATTGCCAAGCGCATTTTTCCAGAGGCTATTGCCTTATTTATTTCTGAAAGTTTTTCTATGCTTGCAATTTCATGTAGCCTCTGGCTTGGCAATCCGGTGGACTCGACTTTAACGACGCAGTCTCCAACTTCGGCCTTGATTAGGGGATGTCCTAACGCTATTCTTCTGCTTAGGAATTTGTTAAAAAGGTAAGCCTGATATGCTTGGGAGAAAAGTGTACTCAATTTTATGGGCAGCCTTCTGAAGGCACCTTTAAAGTCGTCTGGCTTCTCTGCTAGATGCTCCAGCATTAAACGCTCATAATATAGGCTTCTTGGAAAAGTTTTCAGGGCTTTCTTGAAGTCTTGCGAATGGCGGAGTTCTCCGCGGGCGGTTTTGGCTTCTGGATGTTCAAATGGATATGGCTTGGCAAGGAAAATCATCGCTGCTTTGCGAAAGTCGCCTTTAATTATGGCTTTTCCCACAAGGTGGGTTATGGGGCGGATTGTGCCAAAACGTTGGTGACCAAAAAAGTTTGGTATCCCACCCAGTTTTTCTATTTCTTCAACAACTTTTTCCATTCTATGCTGAATAACTGATTTTGCATGGCTTAGTGCACGTATTGAAATTTTAAAAGCGTTTCCAAGCAGATAATAGGGCGAGAGTTTAGTTTTGAAAAAGCCCACTGGGATTATTTCTATATCCTTAATGTTTACTTTTTTAATGTCTTCTGGTTTAACATCTCTGATTGTTATGTGCTGGGCAGTGACGGCCTTTGCATCCTTTATTCCAGCAATATGGATTTTCTGTGGGCTTATACTTAGCTGTGCTGCGATGGCTTCAAGGGCTTGAAAGTTGTCCCAGTTCCGCTTAATTAAAATGCAAAGCAAATAGCGGCCAACTGGAGGCTGTTCATAAATCTTTATCGGCACATTGGAAGCAACCACTTTTGCCTTTGAGCCGTCCACTAATATTTCTTCAACAATGAAGTCCTCGCATGAATGGCGTATTCGGCCTCCAATACCTGGAGAACTGGTGGCGTAAACTTCTATTCCAATGCTTTTCTCCAACCTAGAAACACGCACTATAAAACCTCGGCGTTACAAGAGTGGAAGGTTTCCAGTTATCTTATCAATTTTATCGGTTGGGGCTGGGCCTATACCTAAGCATGTTATTGTTCCCGGAGGAATTTCTGTCAATCCTCTGTCAATGATTAGGGCGCATGGCAAAGCCATTTCCTTTGCTTGTTTCTCCAATGCTAAAAGTTCCTTCTCGCTTTTAACTTTCAAAACAACTTTGCACTGCCCCTCGTTTAACCAAGCCTCCCACCAATTTTTTCTGTGTTTGCGGGCTTCTTCGGCTGCAGACACGGCTGCGTGTCCAGCTTGGGCGGCTGCTTTTCCCTTGCTTAGTTTTAGGTCTGAACGGAAGACAATAACTTGTTTGTAGTGGAAATCGCTCATATGTTTTTCAGCCACTGCTACATTGCCGAAATTTGGTTTTAAGGTTTCCCAATAAATAGCCGAAAAGGAAAAGAGCGAGCGCCGTCAAAGCCTTTGGATTCTGGGCCATTTTGATAAGGGCTCGCCCCTGAAAATCTATCTCCTTCAAGTCTTTGAAGGCATCGTTTAACTGCATTTTTCCGCATAGGCTTATTATGGCGTCTAACCTTTTGTCTGAAAGTTTATCTAGCATTTCCCTAACCTTGAGCATAACTTTCACATCAAAGCCAAACATCTTCATGAAGCGCTTCTGATAAGTGTTTAAAAATTCCGCTGAAAAATCATTGTTGTTTAAGGCTTCTGCAACGACGTCAGCGGCTATCCTTGCACAGTTTAAACTGAATATTATTCCGCCGCCAGTTGTTGGTTTCACCTGTGAGGCTGCATCACCAACCGCGAGAAAGCCGTTGGAATATGCCTTTGGTACTGGTCCACCTAGTGTTATTGGATGGTATGTTTTTCGAGTAATTTTCGCATTTCGTAGTTTCTGCGAAATAGCTGGGTGTTTATGCATAAGCCTTTGCAGAAACATTTTTGGGTTCCCCATTTTAGTGGCCAAGCCAACTTTTGCCTCTGCTTCATTTTTTGGGATGAGCCAAGCATAAAACCCCGGCGCATAACTGCTTCCAAGGATAACCTCAACAGTGTCCATTTCAACGTCCTTAACATTTTCAACTTCTGCTTGAACACCCATAATAATCCTTTCACTTCTAGGCGGATGCAAAGAAGCATATCTCAACATTCTTGCAGATACTCCTTCAGCATCCAAAACTACTTTGCCCAAAAACTCGGAGTTTTTACCACACATCTTTACAAAGACGCCTTTCACAAATCCGCCAGAAAATATTAAGGATTCAATCTTCATGCTCATGTTATATTTTGCTCCGGCTTTTTGGGCAAGTTCTGCAATATGCTTGTCAAACAAGACGCGGTTAACAACACATGTTATTGGCTCGGCCATTCTAACCGTGAAGGCCTTGCCACTTGGAGAATAAATTTTTGCCCCGGTGAACGTGTTCTCAACTATGCCCTTTGGCAGTGGGTAAAGCCCGAGATTTTTTAAGCCGTTAATGCTTACATGCCCGGCACAGTGGCATGGAACACCAATTTCGCCGTGTTCTTCGAAGACTGCTACTTTGAAACCTTTCTTCGAAAGGTTTAAGGCGCTGAAGGAGCCGGATGGGCCTCCTCCAACTACAATTACGTCTGAAAAGTTTTCCATTTGCTTGCACGTTAAAACCTAAAATGGTTTGGAAATTTAGGCTACGAGTTCAACCCTCTTTTTTCCACGGACAAGGGATGTTGTTCGTATTTTTCCGCCTATTTCAAGCGTCATAAGTGCCTTATTAAAATCCTTATAGCCTATGTCCTTGGATTCCTCGCTGAGATACTCAAAAAGTTCAGCGTCTGTCATGGCTCCCTTCTTTCTTAAGATTTCAAGCAAAGCATGATAGACTGGCTGGGTCTTCCACAGTTTTGTTGGCATCGTATTTCTCCTTTAAGCTACTGGTGTTGCAGGTTTTTGAACTTGGCGAACCTGCTGCATGAAGCTCTTGTACCACTTTTCCATATCCGGCGTTATGGAAGGCCCTATTCTCTTCAAAGCCTCTTCAAAGTCTTTCATTGTAACCTCTTTGGCGTTTATGTCTCTTCTTAAGGCTTGCATGGCTGCCTCCCTGCAGACTGCCTCAATGTCCGCGCCTGAATAGTTCTTTGTCATGGCGGCTAAGGTTTCTAGGTTTACGTCTTTGGCAAGTGGCATGTTTTTGGTGTAGATTTTGAATATTTGGAGGCGGCTTTTGTCGTCAGGTTCCGGCACATAAATAAGTCTGTCAAATCTTCCTGGGCGGAGCACTGCTGGGTCAACGATGTCTGGCCTGTTTGTGGCTGCTATGACAACAATGTCTTCTAGGGTGACTATTCCGTCCATCTCTGTTAGAAGCTGGCTTATTACGCGTTCCGTTACCCCGCTGTCTGCAAAGCCCAACCCCCGACGGGGCACAAGGGAATCGATTTCGTCAAAGAATATGACTGCTGGCGCCGCCATCCTAGCCTTTCTGAAAACTTCCCTTATGGCCTTTTCAGATTCTCCAACCCATTTGGAGAAGACTTCAGGACCCTTAATTGTTATGAAGTTAGCTTCGCTTTCCGTTGCCACAGCCCTTGCAAGGAGAGTCTTACCGCAGCCTGGAGGCCCGTAAAGAAGGATCCCCTTGGGCGGCTTTATACCCATCCTCTTGAAGATGTCTGGGTGTTTCAGAGGCCATTCAACAGCCTCTCTGAGTTCTTGTTTAACCTCCTCAAGTCCTCCGATGTCGTCCCAGTGAACTGCTGGAACTTCAACATAGACTTCCCGCATGGCTGTCGGCGTAACCTCTTTGTAAGCGTTTAGGAAGTCTTCCATCTTAACCTCCATTTTTTCAAGCACTTCTGGCGGTATACGCTCTTCTTCAAGGTTTATCTGTGGTAGGTATCGCCTCAACGCCTTCATGGCTGTTTCTCTGCAAAGCGCCGCCAAGTCTGCGCCAGTATACCCATGCGTCATTTCAGCAAGCTTCTTAAGGTCCACATCTTCAGCCAGCGGCATCCCCCGCGTGTGAATCTGGAGAATCTCATATCTTCCCTGCTTGTCTGGCACCCCAATCTCGATTTCTCTGTCAAAGCGTCCAGGCCGCCGAAGCGCCGGGTCAAGCGCGTTAGGCCTATTTGTTGCACCTATAACTATGACGTTTCCCCTACCTGAAAGGCCGTCCATCAAAGCGAGAAGCTGAGCAACAACACGCCTCTCAACTTCACCCGTCACCTCTTCCCGTTTTGGTGCTATAGCATCTAATTCGTCAATGAATATTATGCTTGGGGCATTCTGCTGGGCTTGCTGGAAGATCTCCCTAAGCCTTGCCTCTGACTCGCCATAGAACTTGCTCATTATTTCCGGCCCGTTTATGGAGAAGAAGTTGGCCTCGGACTCGTTGGCTACAGCCCTGGCTAACAATGTTTTGCCGCAGCCTGGTGGGCCGTGCAGTAGCACTCCTTTTGGAGGTTCTATGCCAAGTCTCTGGAAGAGTTCTGGATGCCTCAGCGGAAGCTCCACCATCTCCCTTACCCTTTGGATTTCCTCATGCAATCCGCCTATGTCTTCATAGGTTGTTCTTGGCACTCCCTTACCTTCCGGTGCTGGTTCGCTTAGAATCGTCAGTTTTGTTTCTGCTGTAACTTTAACAATGCCGTGGGGGCGGGTCTTTGTCACAACGAAGGGTATGGCATGGCCAAGCATCATAACGAGGGTTGTGTCCCCCTCTACTAGGGTTCTTTCCATTAGGCGGTTTTTAACAAAGTTTGTGAAATCTTCGTCAACGTTTAGGCGCATGTCCACTGGCGCAAGTGTCACGTTTAAGGCTTCTTTAACCTTTGCTGGCCTCACGATGACGTATTCGTTTATGGCTACTCCCGCGTTTTTTCGTGTGAATCCGTCTATGCGTATTATGTCGCGGTTTTGGTCTTCACTGTAGGCTGGCCAAGCTATGGCAGATGTTGTTCTTTTCCCAACTATCTCTATCACGTCGCCGGCGCTTATGCCCAGCTTCTGCATTGTCCTCTGGTCTATTCTGGCTATTCCTCTGCCGACGTCTCTTTGTCTTGCATCTCCGACACGAAGCTGAACTTCACTCACCTAAAACCCTTCCATAAATATTGGTTGCTCTGTTTCGAAACACGTTAAATTTCTATATAAAGGTTTAACCTTATCTGCTTATCCTTCTAACCATTATTGTTTGCACTTGGCTTATTTCGCTTATCTGCTCAAAACGTTTTTCCAGCTCTTCAAGCACTCCGGTTTTGTCCTCTGGAATTTTGATGGCGCAGATTAAAGCGTTTAAGCCAAAGGCTATGGGCTCTTCACCGTAACCATATATTGTGGCGAACTCAGGTAAAGAAGCCTCAATCTTTTTCTTTAAATCCTCAAAGTTGACGGTTATGTCTGTTGGAAATATTTTGTAAGAAATTACAACACTTCCCATATTTTACACCTCCTATGGTCCAACAAAACCGCATTTTGGACATTTATATTGGCGCCCAAACTTGCGACATTTCGTGCAACGCCTGATTAGGATTTCTCCACAGTTTGGACAGAGAAACTTTGTGGCTTCCGCTCCGGGTGGGATAGGCTTGCCACAGCTTGTGCATGTGACCAATGTTATTGTTGTCGCTTTTTCAGCCATTACCATTCCTCAACGGTGATGGTTGTAATTGTCAAGCTTCCTTATAAAATGTGCTGTACCTCAGCATTAGCAAATTTATTATCCAACTTTTAACTTATGCGTATTCAGCGGGAACCGTTTTGGGAGTAAACTTTCGAGACATACTTCCAAAAACTGTGGTAAGACTTGAAGATTTAAGTGGGAAATCTATAGCCATAGATGCCTATAATGCGCTTTACCAGTTTTTAGCCATAATCCGCCAACCTGACGGCACACCATTAAAAGATAGCAGCGGCAGAATAACAAGCCACTTAAGCGGTCTGCTTTACAGGACAAGCAATCTCGTCGAGCTTGGAATCAAACCCATATACGTCTTCGACGGGGTTCCACCAGCCTTAAAAGAAGTTGAAATTAAAAGGCGAATGAAAGCAAAAGAAGAGGCCCTAATAAAATATGAACAAGCCTTAAAAGAGGGCAAAATTGAAGAAGCCAGAATGTATGCTCAGGCGACTTCAAGTCTCAAGGATTACATGGCTGAAGACAGCAAACGCCTCCTAAACTTGATGGGCATTCCATGGGTTCAAGCTCCAAGCGAAGGCGAAGCCCAAGCAGCCCACATTGTTAAGCGAGGAGACGCCGACTACTGCGCAAGCCAAGACTATGATAGCCTACTTTTCGGTGCCCCACGCCTAGTCAGAAATGTAACAATCTCTGGAAGGCGAAAGCTCCCCGGGAAAAATGTTTACATTGAGGTTGAGCCCGAAGTCATAGAACTTGAACAGGTTTTGAAAGAATGCGGAATAACCCATGGACAGTTAATTGATGTGGGAATATTGGTGGGAACAGACTTCAACCCTGAAGGCATAAAGGGGCTTGGACCAAAAACAGCCCTAAAACTCATAAAAGAGTATGGAAGTCTAGAAAACGCTCTGCCCCATATCAAAAATGCAGAATTCCCAGTTGAGCCGCAAAAAATCAAGGAAATTTTCCTACATCCTAAAGTTACGGACAATTACACGATTGAATGGAAAGAACCTGATGTGGAAGGCGTTATAGACTTTATATGTCATGAAAGAGATTTTTCAGAAGACCGTGTTAGAAAAGCTTTAGAAAAAATGCAGAAGGGCATAGCCAAGCTTAAAGGTAAAACAACCTTGGAAAGGTGGTTTGGCTAAACTAAACCCTTATAAAAGTTGCTATAAGGATAATTTGGTTGAACTGACTTTGGAGAGGGCAAAATGAGCTCAAAGTTACCAGTTTTACCTGAACCTTTTCGAATAAAGATGGTGGAGCGGATAAGGCTTCACTCACGGGAAGTCCGTGAGAGACTCATTAAGGAAGCCGGGTACAACGTTTTCATGCTTAAGGCTGAAGATGTTTTCATTGACCTACTAACAGACAGCGGGACATCCGCCATGAGTGACGAGCAGTGGGCTGGAATGATAAAGACGATGCAGGCGTATGCTGGCAGCGGAAGCTATTATTCATTGGAAAAAGCTGTGAAGGACATTTTTGGCTTCAAATATTTTATCCCAGTACACCAAGGTAGAGCCGCGGAAAACATTTTATTCTCAACAATGGTTTCTCCCGGATGTTATGTTCCAAACAACATGCATTTTGACACAACAGAGGCCAACGTGCGTTTAAGGGGCGGTATCCCCGTTAACCTCGTGATTGACGATGCATATGATACGCAGAAAATTTTGCCCTTTAAGGGGAACATGGACGTAGAAAAACTTGAAAATTTCATAAGGGAGAAGACTCCTGCCAAGATTCCACTGATAATGCTTACAATAACCAACAACAGTGCCGGCGGACAGCCAGTTTCCATGGAGAATATTAAAAAAGTTAGCGCGATTGCCAGAAAATACGGTATTCCCTTCTTTATTGACGCTTGCAGATTCGCGGAGAACTGCTATTTTATCAAGATGCGGGAAAAAGGCTACGAGAAAAAGAGCATAAAGGAGATAGCGCGGGAAATCTTCTCCTACGCTGACGGATGCACTTTTAGCGCCAAGAAAGAGGCGCTCACAAACATTGGTGGAATGTTATGCACAAACATCGAGGAACTGTATGAAAAGTTTAAGACTTTAGCCATAACAATTGAGGGCTTCATAACTTACGGCGGTTTGGCGTGCAGAGAACTCGAAGCCATGGCAATAGGCTTGTATGAGGCGATAGATGAGGAATATCAAGCGTATAGGCATCGCCAGGTCGAATATTTTGCCAGTTTACTGCGAGAGAGGGGTATACCGATAGTTGAACCTCCAGGCGGGCATGCTGTTTACATAGATGCAAAGAGGTTTTTGCCCCATATACCGCCGGAAGAGTTCCCTGGACAAGCACTGGTTGTACAACTTTACATCGAGGCAGGTGTCAGAGCTGTGGATTTAGGGAGCTCATGCTTTGGGAAAGTTGACGAAACGACTGGAAAATTCATCCCGGCACCCATGGAGTTGGTAAGGCTTGCAATACCACGCAGAGTCTACACAGACAATCATCTAAAATATGTGGCTGAAAGTTTGGTAAGACTTTATGAAAAAAGGGACCAGATAAAGGGGTTAAAACGGGTTTATGCCCCAAAACTGTTGGGACATTTCACAGCAAAATTTGAACCAATAAACTAAACTTTATGACCATAACGCCCGGTTAAAGGTACAAATGCAACGCCGCCCAAATTTTCCCGCTCGATTTTCCCATCCGCGCCCTTTACAACCCTTATTAAGCTCTGGAATAGGTGTATACTTCCAATAGGGATTAGCATTATTCCACCATTTTTTAACTGTTCTATTAGGGGTTTTGGTATGTCTGGAGCAGCTGCCGTAACAACTATTCTGTCATAGGGGGCTTTTTCTGGATAACCCATAGAGCCGTCTCCGCAGACGATTGTGACGCGGTCTCCGTACCCAGCTTTCATGATGTTTCTTCTGGCGAATTCCGCCAAACCCTCAATTATCTCGATGGTGTAGACGTGTCCCCACTCGCTTCTGGGCGCTTCGCTTGGCGCCACTATCTCAGCTATTGTAGCGGCGTGCCATCCTGAACCCGCCCCCACCTCGAGGACTTTGTGGCCTACTGCCAATTGGAGGGCTTCATTCATTATTGCAACCATGTTTCGCCTAGCCAGGCTGAAAGCCGAGGCTATGTGGCGCTGAAACAGTCTGCCCGAAACCAATTGGAAGAGGTGTGTCCACCGCGCTGTAGGATTGCATGTTTTCTGGGAGAAATTTCGTCCGTGGCACAGTGCGCATGGCCTTAATCACTTTTGGGGAGCGGAGTATTCCCTCTTTTATCAGACTCTCGATTAGTCTGTCCCATTCTCTCTCCAACTTATGTGCACCGTGTCAAAATTAGATAGAGGTGCATTAATACATTTGCATTCTGAAACTGGGGTCACTGTCTATTTGACGGTGACGGATTTCGCTAGATTTCTGGGTTTGTCTGGGTCGTATCCTCTTTCAACAGCCATGTAATATGCCAAAAGCTGTAGTGGAACAACAAATGGTATAGGCGATAGAACATCGGGTATGCCCTTTGGCACTTCAATGTAATTGTCTGTAAGCCTCTTAACCTCTTCGTCTCCTTCCTCAATGACCGCTATTATGGAGGCTCCTCTGGCTTTCATTTCCATAATGTTTCCGATAATCGTCTTGTGGGTGTCGTCTTTTGGGCATATGAAAACCACGGGGAAGCCCTCTTCAACTAGGCTTATTGGGCCGTGTTTGCTTTCACCTGCTGGAAAGGCTATGGCTGGGATGTAGGCTATCTCCATGAGTTTTAGTCTTCCCTCATAGGCTGTGGCTGTGCTTATTCCCCTTCCAAGGAAGAAGAAAACCTTTGCATCCTTGTACTTTTTCGCTATGGCTTTAACCTTGGCTTCTTGTGTTGTGATCACTGTTTCCACGATGTCGGGAAGCTTCCTCAACTTCGCCTCTATAAAGTCCATCTCATCCTGCGAAATTTTCCCCCTCTTTTTTGCAAGCCTAAGGGCAAGTTGGGCAAGAACTGAAAGCTGCGAAGTGAAGGTTTTGGTTGCAGCCACCCCTATTTCTGGCCCTGACTGCTGGCTAATATAAACCCTTGAAACCCTTGTTAATGTCGAGCCAATAACATTTGTCAGCCCAAGAATCGTTGCCGCCCTCTGACGGGCCACGTTCACAGCAGCAAGCGTATCTGCTGTTTCACCCGACTGGCTTACTGCCAAAATTGTGCTGTCAATGTTTACAGATTTCCCATGTTGCTCGATAAATTCTGAGGCTATTACTGGGTATGTGGCTAGAAAAGCAAGTTTGGAAAACATGTAGGAGGCGGCTAAACATGCGTGATATGATGTGCCACAAGCCACTAGGAAAACTTCTTTTGCGCGGTCCAGAAAGGTAGCCATTAAGTCCAAGTAATGTTCTTGCAGCCTCAAAGTGTTCCGTAGGCATGCTGGTTGCTCGTGAATCTCTTTCAACATGAAGTGAGGGTAGCCTTGCTTAACAGCCATTTCAGGGGTCCAATCAATAAGTTTTGGCTCTCGCATTACTGGGCTTAAGTCTGCGATTTTTCTTATTTCAAAGCCCTCTAATGATAGGGTTACAAGTTCTCCGTCTTCAATTATGACTGCTTTGTTGGTTAGCGGCAAGAAGGCTGGAATATCCGAGGCGCAGTAAAGTGCATTTTCCCCAATTCCCAGTACAAGTGGGCTCTCGCGCCTGGCGCAAACTATTTTATCTGGCTCTTTTGGCGAAATCACTGCGATGGCATAAGAGCCTTCAAGCCTCCGCACAGCCTCGAGAACCGCGTCTTCCAGCCTTAAAGAAGGATTTGTTTTAAATGCTTCCTCTATGAGGTGGGCTATGACCTCCGTGTCAGTCCTAGACTGGAAAATGTGTCCTTTTCCCTCCAGTTCCAATTTGAGCTCAGCGAAGTTTTCAATAATTCCATTATGGACTACGGCTATCTGCCCTCCACAGTCTGTATGAGGATGCGCATTAACCATTAATGGGGCTCCATGTGTCGCCCATCTTGTGTGGCCTACGCCTATGCTTCCTGGCAAGTCGTCAAGGTTGTGAACCCTGTGGACCTCGTCTATTTTTCCGCTGTCCTTTTTAATGTGCAGCTTTCCATCATGTATTGTTGCTTCGCCCACCGAGTCATAACCGCGGTATTCAAGCCTTTTGAGGGCTTGATGTATCAGCGGTGCAGCGGTCCCTTCTTTTAAAATACAGCCGAATATTCCACACATTTTTGAGCAAACACCGTCCTTCTTTGTGTTTTGCAGCCTTATTTAGGGCCTTTTTTGGCTAATAAGCATTTTTAAGAGAAAAATTTCAGCTCTAAAAATTTTTTATAGGCTTTTTCCTTGTTTGTTTGCCATTTTAGGGCTGAATTTTTACTAGCTTTTTGACAGCGTTTGCAAAAATTTTATAACGGTTAACTCTGCACCAAAGCTTTTCTAGCCAGTTCAGCGCCTAAAACCATGTTTTTCAATTTGGCAAAGCTCACCTCCCACGTTCTGGTTCTCAAGCCACAGTCAGTGCTCACATATATTCTGTTCGGGTCGCCAACAACCTTGGCGGCGTAGAGAATTCTATCCCTCACAAGTTCAGGCGGCTCAACAAAGTCTGTGTGGACGTCTATAACACCTAGGCCGTATTTTCCTTTAAAGCCATAATCCTCAAAGAGTTTAAGCTCCCTGTAGCCCACTCGTACTTCGTTATTTCCAGTTTGCCTACTATCCCTATTTGCGAATTCGAGGGCTAACTGGCTGCAGTTTCGCAGTTGGCTAGCATATTTTGCTAGCACTTCATAGTTGCTGTAGCAATTGTGGAGACTAAAGATGCAGTTAAATCCCTTAACAGTCTCGTTGAAGGCTTCCACAAATAGTTCCATTTCCTCGGCTGATGGGTTTGTGGTGGCCGCGGGCTCGTCTATTTGAATCCATCTCGCTTCCGCCTCCACAAGCCTTCCTATTTCTGGTCTTATCACCTCTTTTATTAGGTCGAAGAGAAACTCTCCTCGTGCCTCCATTTTCCTCCTTTTAAAATCCTTGATTTTGCCGCCCAATTTTTTCTCATAGTACTCATTAAATGTCCAGTCGACAAGTGTGTAGGGTCCGGTGAAGGGCACTTTAACCTCCCTACTGGTGTTTTTGCGTGTGAATATGAACTCTTCAACATAGAAGGGTTTTACATATTTTGGCTTGCTTATGCAAGCAGCCTTGTTAAAGTATCTATAGTCAAAGGATTTTACATATCCCAAAAATTTGAAGCCTTCCACGTTTCTAATGACATGCTCATACATTTCTGAACGCCACTGTTCTCCGTCAAAAACTATGTCAAGTCCCGCATTTTCAAAGAAACGGATAACAAACCTTGCTGACCATTCAAGAATGGCTCTCCTATCTTCTGGTGTTCTTTCTCTTTTCTTTAGGATTTTAATTAGCTCATTCACGCCAACCATTCCTAGCCTTTGACCCCAATCTACAGCCTCGGCTATTTCACTTTCCGACAAGGGTTCGCCTCTATATCCCTTAACCCTCCATGCTGGCTTGGCTAGGCTTCCTATTTCATGTGTTGGGAAAAGCTTATTCATGAATGCCCAACTCCGCCCTTAAACGCTTGGCTACACGACTAATAACCCGTATTTTCTCTTCCGCTTTCTCCCAAGGTAGAAATTCCAAATCACAGTTTGGACAGATAAAGAGGCTGTGAATCTTTGAAGGATAAATGGATTCAATAATCTCTTTAGCTACTGTAAAAATCTCATTTTCATCCTCTACGAGGGAGTTTCGAGCGTCCACTAGTCCTAAGGCTGCGCCCTTATCAAACTTGTATTCTTTCAGTTTTTCTAAGTTCGTTTCGTAGAAGTCTATTCCCAGATCGTCAACTGGGAAGTCTAGAGCCTCTGGCATGATCTGTGAGAAGTCTCCAAAAAATGTTTGGAGGCAAGTTCTTGCTTTTGCGTTTTTAACGACCGTTTTTAGCGCTTCTTTAGCGTCGACTATTATGTCTCTGGAAATTGGTTCTTTTAATGGATTGTAAACGATTGCGGGATCGCTTAGCTGAATATATTTGAAACCTTTCCTTGTTAGGCTTTCAATTGCAGTTTTTAGGGCTTCGGCGTAGCTGAACATTAGTTCCCCTTCATTTTTGTAGAACTTGTTTTCTGAAAGCCTTGCCAATGTATAGGGTGCTGGCAATATAATTTTCCATGGAATGTTATTTGGCAAATGTTCAATGTAGGCTAGCTCTGCAGTTATGTCTTTTTTAAGCCCTATCTCACTTTGAACAATGGGTTTCCTGTAAAAGGTATTGTTGTTAAACCATCTTGCAAGGGCTCCAGCTTTTATGCCTTCCAGATTTTCTGTGAAAGGTCTAAGCAAGTCTTGCCATTTGAGCATTCCGTCTGTAACGTAGCTGAGCCCAGCGGACATTTGCGCCTCTATAACTTTTATTGTTGCTTCTTTGAAGGCTTTTTCCAACTCCTCTTCGCTGATTTTCCGCCTATCATAGGCTCTTGTGGCTTCAACAAGCTCTTTTGGTCTTGGAAGTATGCCCGTCACGTAGCAGCCAATCATTCTCATCCTTCTTTTGGCTTGTGGGTTATCTCTTTGCTCTTACCATAATAAAAATTTTAATAATAGAGTGTGCTTATGCATATGGAAAACCATGAGCAAAAAACTGCTGTTGCATGATGATGGCAAAACGCGGATGGTTAAGGAGATTAAGGTTTTAGATGACCCGCAGAAGCTTAAACTCATTTTGAATAAGCTTAGCTGGAAAATTTTGGTCATGCTTTCTGAGAGGGAGATGTATCCCCTCGAAATTGCAAAGGAGCTGGGAATCCACGAGCAAAAAGTTTACTACCATATAAGGAAGCTAGTTAAGGCTGGAGCCATAACTGTTGCAAGACAAGAGGAGAAGAAGGGGGCCATAGCCAAATACTACACAGCAACCTCACCAGCCTTTGGAATAGAGCTACCAAAAGGATACAAAACCATGGAGAAGCTACCACTCAACAGCGTTAGTGAACAAGTAGGAAGATTTTTCGGCGAGTTCATCCGTCCAGACGGATGCTTTGACGGCAAAATTGTTGTGGGTAGCCCAATGCCCCATGGGCCCTTCAAAACGAGCGCACGGGATGGACATTATGCTTCTCATTTGGCCTTCTTTCTTGGGCAATTTACTAGAATGCCTGAAGATTTTGCCGTGAAGCTTGATGTGGATGTTAAGGCTGAAAAGGAGGAGAAGAATAATCTAATTCTCGTCGGCGGGCCTGGGACAAATCTTTTGACGCAGGAATTGAATGAGCATTTGCCATTAAGGTTTAACATGCAGCCATCGGAGCAAGGCTTCCTTTTTGGCGGTTTGGTTTCAACTAAGACTGGTCAAGTTTATACGGCTGATGCTGTTGGGCTTGTAGCTAAGATTGTTAATCCGTGGGATGAAAGCAAACGGGTTGTGGTTTTGGCTGGGAATAAGGCTGTTGGCACCAAGGCTTGTGTCTTGGCGTTAACAAACTTTCATGAAAAGACTTTAGGGAGCTATAGGGGCGAGGATACTTTTGCAAAGGTGATACAAGGCTTCGATTTGGACGGCGATGGTAAAGTGGATTCAATAGAGGTTTTGGAGTAAAATGGCAAAAATACGTGTAGCAGAAACAGCAGATTTGCCAAAAATAATCGAGATAATTAAGAGAAATGGGGAGCCCTTAAACGAGGATTTAGGGGCCATTTTCAACGCTGAAAGTCCAAACGAGAAGTGTAGATTTTTTGTCGCTGAAGAAGACGGCAAAATGGTGGGTTTTGGAAGAGTGCATTTCTACAGGTGGAATAAAAGTGCATATGTGATTAACCTTCTTGTTGATGCCAGTTATAGGTGTGGGGGGATTGGTTCCCTTTTACTAGAGGCGATGGAAGAATTTGCAAGGGAAAATAATGCTAGGGTCATCATGTTTGACACCGCGATAGATAACATTCCAGCCCTAAACCTATACTTTAAGAGTGGCTTCAAAATCTGTGGCTATAACGAAAAGCTCTATGATAATGGAAAAACAGCGTTGTATCTTGCAAAAGAGCTCTAGCTCAGACGGTGTGCATAGTGTTAAAGTTTTCCATTAGGAGGATATTTGAGCCTGATTTGGCTGAGGTTTCAGAGCTGGCTCCTTTGGCGAACCCCCACGCAGTCAAGGAGAAATATAAGAAACGCATTATTAGGGTGTTGGAAGAAAATCCGGATCTTTCCTTTGTTGCCGTTAGGGATGGAAGGGTTATTGGTTACGTGCAAGCTAGCACACGAGGCCCTAGGGCTGTTATTGAAGATTTAGTTGTTGATAAGGGCTATCAGGGTAAGGGCGTGGGGAGGCGGTTGTTGAAAAAGGAGTTGCAGATTTTAAAGCGCAAAAATGTGAAACTTGTGGTCGCTGAGGTTCATTTTAAGTGTGCTTCAGCCATACCATTTTACTACAAATTCGGCTTCCGGGTCTCAGAGGTTCAAAAAGACTACTTTGGTGTTGGGCATGATGCAATAATTTTGAAGTTGGAGCTATAACTTGTTGGAGTTTCGGCTTATGCAGATAACTGAATGCATAACAGCTTTTGGTCATAGAAATGTTAAGGCTACACATAAAACTACGCTTGAAATAACAAAGGAGAGGGAACTCTCCATTAGAGGGGACTGCATTGTTGCAGTTTCTTCTAACAAAGGTCTTTCTGATTTGAAACCGGAGTTTAAGGAACTTCTCCGCAGAGAAAACGCGACGCTAACAATTATTATAGATGCTGGTGGAGTTGCCGATGTGGTGAGGGCTTTTGGAAGCCCTGAGTTGATTTTGTTGCATCCAACGGACATGGTTGTGAGGAAAAGCGGATACGTTTGCAGCAGAACTTTGGCAATAAAGGCGGATAAGGCGGCTTGCGATTTGTCAAGAGCCCTTGTGAAAAGGCTTCAAAATCCTGAACAAGTTGTTAAGATAACTTTAACCGTTAAGGTTTAACGGATTTCAGCGTCTAGGACAGCTTGCCATTGGTATGGGGCTGTTTCGCGAAGGGTTCTTGAAAAGAGGATTTTCGTCACGCTTCTCCCGGATTTTTCGACCTCTTCTTTGAATCGATGTTCCAGTTTTTCGAGTGGTTCCTCTGTTGTGATAAAGCCGTAGAAGTGTATGATGCCTCCTTCGGTTTTCAGTGCCTCGCATGCTGTTCCGACAAACTCTATGGCTTTTTCTGGTAGGTTCATGATAACGCGGTTTGCAACTCCGCTGAGTTTTTGTTTAACAATTTGTTTTGCATCGCCAAGGATTGGGTGAACTTTCCCTTCAACCATGTTCAGCTTAACATTCCTTTCCAACAATGCTATTGCGCTTGGGTTTATGTCTATGGCGTACACTTTGACGTTTTCATGAGTTTTTGCTATGAGAATTGAGAATGGACCAACTCCTGCGAACATGTCTATTATCGTTTCGCCTTCGTTAACCATGGATGCTACTCGTTTGTGCTCGTGGGATAGGCGTGGTGAGAAGTAGGCTTTGGCTAGGTCTATATAGTATAGACAGCCGTGCTCCTTATGTATGGTTTCTGTTTTTAGCTCTCCAGCTATTATGGTGTATTCTCTTGTGCGATATTCGCCTTTTATAGCTCCAGCCTTGACGAGAACCGTCCTCAAGTTTTTGTGGAGTTGCAGGATTGCGTTTCCTATATCTTCTTTGTAGGCTTCAAGTTCCGGTGGAATTTCAATTATGGCTATGTCGCCGACTATGTCCATGGCACGGGGAACACAAGCTAAAAGGTGAGGTGGCAGTTTGCCTTCTAAAATTTCCATAAGTGTTGTTGGACGCTTTTTCCGCTCTGGAAATATGTGGGTTGTGATTTCAAGACTTATGGCTTGTTTTTGGAAGGTTTGCACTTCATCTTGCGATGGTCTTTTAGCGAGGGGGATGTAGATGTAGGTGTTATCTCTTTGCACTTCCAGTTCCTTGTTAATCAGTCCTAGTTTGTGGGCTGTTGTTATGGCTTTTTCTCCGTTAGTTTTGAGGACTTTGAGGCAGGCTTCCTTTCGCATAAATTGCCTAAACCATTTTACTCGATTATTTTGAAGAAGTCCCTTTCAGTTATTATGCCAACAAGCTTCTCATTTTGGGTGACTGGCAGAGCGCCGAAGTTTTTCTCCCGCATTATTTTTGCTGCTTGTCCGACATCGGCGTCTGGTGAGATTGTTGCAACCTCTTTTGTTGCTATTTCAAGGGCTGGCGTATTCAGAACTTGTGTTATCGTTCCTGATTTTAGGTGTTTGAAGACTTCTCCTGTGCCGAAGAAGCGTATGATGTCCATGGCTGTCACTATGCCTATGACTTTGCCGTCTGAAACTATTGGGAGTCTTCTGAAGCCTTGTCCAATCATGGTTTTCTCTGCCTCAAAGATCGTTGTTTTGGGCATTGCTGCTACTACTTTTTCAGTCATCAATTGTGAAACTTTTATTCCGCTTATTCTGTCTGCGAACATGTGGGCTACATCCCTTTCTGTAACTATTGCCCTAACACGATTTCCTTCATCCACAACTGGTAAGCCGCCGACATTCTTCTTCATGAGCTGAATTGCCTCACTTATGTCCGCCGTGGTTTTCACCGTGAAGACTTTCTGGTTCATTACGAGTTTTATTGGTTCGTTTATGGCTTTGAAAATGTTCCCTGAAAACTTTTGCTGGACGATTTCGAATTTCTTGCCTCCGCCAAGATAGTCAACTATGTCTGTGGCCGTTACTATGCCAGCCAAGGTTTTTGTGCCTGGGTCGGCTATGGGGATTCTTCGGAACCCTTCCTTTGCCATAATTTTGATGGCATCGTATATGGGCGTTGTTGGAGCCATCGTTACGACTGGGCTTTTAGCTATGTGCATTATGTCGCCTTCATGTTTTCTTGCAGCCGAGCCCTTCAACGAGACTGGCCCCTTGCCCCTTAATGTTCTCCTAAAAGTTTCTCTGCTCATTTTCCGCCTCTTCTTATTTGATTATGAGCTTTGCTATGTCTTCTCGGTCCACTATGCCTATTAGCCTTCCGTCCTTGTCTATGACCGGGACCCTTCCAATGTCCTTTGAAACCATAACTTTTGCAACTCTTATCGCCTTTACCGAAGGCTGAACGGCTATCACGTTGGTTTTCATGACGGCTGAAATCTTTGTTGAAGCTTTAAACCTTCCCTTATGCGACTCGAAAGTTGGCATGAGTGTTCCGCTTTCAAGAAGGTCTTTTTGTGTTACAATACCCACAAGCTTGTTTTTGGCAACTACTGGGAGTCCAGCTAATGACTTGTTTTGCATTAGGCGCCAAACGTTGTCAACCTCGTCTTCTGGGGTGCATGTTAAGAGGTTTGTTGTCATCATTTCTGAGACTGGTTTTGCAAGCTTTTCTGGGCTTGTCTTAATTATGTTTTCTATGAAGTTTTCTATGCCAAAAACTCCTTTCAATAGGTTTTCAGTTTTATTGTTTATGACTGGTGTGCACCATTCATCAACGCGTAGCATCTCCCTAACCGTCTGAAAAGCATCGTCTTCGGTTGTGGCGACATGCTTTGGGTTTGTCATTGTGCCCTTCACTTTTATTGGTGAAACGGAGTAGGATATGGTCATAACTGCGTCGCGGGAGACTATTCCCAAAAGTTTTCTTTCTCTATTTGTGACTGGAAGTATTCTAAGGGAGAAGTCGCGGATGAGGGCACGGGCTTTTGTGGCAAGCTCATCTTCGTAAATAAAGGGGTGCTTTTCATTCAATATTTCTTTGACACGCAAAAAATCTCCCCTTTTTCATTATTCTCTTTCCAACTCGGCTCTACAATCTTCGCAGAGGAATTCCCCGTCCACCTCTTTTAGGTTGTCTGACCACCCGCCACAGCGGTCGCAGTAACCAGCTAGAGATGATTCTTCCTCCTCTTCCGTTATGGTTGTTTGGGCTAGGTTTTCTCCTTCTATGAGGGCTCTCTCCTGTATTGTTTCAATCAGTTCTGGCATTACGGCCAATATGTCCTTGCTTGAAAGAATTCCTATGAGTTGCCCCTTGTAGACTACGCCTAGCCTTCTGATGTTTAGTCTGCTCATTTTTCTAGCGGCTTCGTTTATTGTTTCGTCTGGCTCTATCGTTATGAGCGGAGTAGTCATGACATCTTTTGCCTTTAAAGCATCGGGTTTAATGTTTTTTGCGAGAACCCTTGTTACTAGGTCTCTTTCTGTTATGATCCCTATGGGTTTTCCCTCTTTGCTTGTCACTATTATGCAGCCTAAGGCATGCTTATCCATGAGCTCTGCGACGCGGTTTACTGGGGCATCTTCCTCTACTGTTATCACTGGGCTGCTCATAACGTCTCTAACCAGCATTCTTGAACGTAAACCAATTTCAGCCATTGTTTTCGCCACTGTTTGAGTCTGTGGGTTTGGCTGTTCACTCAACTCAAAATAGAAAGAGGCATTTAAAACTTGTTATGTTTCTGATGGCTACATCAATTACGAGGGGAAACTTATTATCCAAGACTAGCGTTGACTCTACCCGTCGAGGAGAAAGCCATGTTAAGAACAAATGTCGACAAGCTCGTTAAAATTTCGGTTGTGGGCGAGGTTGCCAGCCCAATTTATGGAAGAGGCATATACAACATTTCAGCCGAAGGAGTGCCCATGGTTTTGCCTGGTGTAGGTGGAATAACCTACAACGTGAGGGTTGGCGACCCGGCTTGCGGTTGGGAAGCAGACCACGTTGAGCCAGGCGTGAGCATAGAAAACAAAGAGAACGACCCCACCTTTGGTCGGGGTGCAAACACCGCCTTAAACGTGCTATCATGTGTTGGAAATGAAGCTGTTGTGGTTTCTGGAGACGCTAAGGGCGCGAAGGGCGTTGTCACCGGCAAGCATGGCGGGATAGAACATGTGCTTGTGGACTTTCAACATGAAACTCTTGAAAAGCTTATGCTCGGCGACAAGGTGCTTGTGAAGGCTTTCGGCGTAGGCTTAAAGTTGCTGGATTTTCCAGACGTTAAGGTTATGAATATGGACCCGCGTTTTTTGGAGGCTTTAGACCCTAAGCCCGTCGGCGACAAGCTTGAAGTCCCAGTTACGCATGTTATTCCAGCGGCGATTATGGGTTCTGGTTTGGGCGCCAACCAAACCTATTCTGGGGATTATGACATACAACTTTTCGACGAAGCCACGAGGAAGGAGTACGGGCTTGACGATTTGAGGCTTGGCGACTTGGTGGCTATACTGGATGCTGACCACTCTTATGGGCGAATTTATCGCAAAGGCGCTGTTTCAGTTGGCATAGTCGTCCACACCAACTGCGTCACTTCAGGGCACGGTCCAGGCGTAACAACCCTCTTCACATCGTCCACTGGAAAGATTATTCCAAAAATTGATTCTAAGGCTAATATTGCTTACATTTTGAAATTGAGAACAGATATATAGGCGTGCATGGCTATATATCATGCATGGAATTACCAAATAGGTTGTTGAATTATGCCGTACAAGAGGAAAAGCCGTGGAAGGTCGAAGGGCGCTAAGGGTAGAAGTGGCTTTGTTCAATGTGCTAACTGTGGGGAGCTTGTGCCGAGGGACAAAGCCAAAAAGGTTACGCGAAGGCTTTCGTTGGTTGATCCTGCCTTGGCTAGGGAGCTTCGCCAGAAGGGCGCCTACATTTCCGCGCCCGTGGACACAAAATATTATTGTGTTTCATGTGCAGTCCATTATGGTATTGTGAAGGTTCGCGCCAGAGAAGAGCGTAAACTTCGCGTCGGTAGAAAATTCTAGCCTTCGACGTTTTCCCTTTTCCTTAAAGCCTTATAGGCATAGAGGCTTCTCTGAAGCACCGTTAAGTTTGTGATAGCAGCCAACAATATCATGCTTGCTTCTATAACGCCTACGAAGAATATTTCGGCTATGGTTGCAGCTGCAATTATGATTATGCGTTCAGCCCTTTCAGCCAAACCAACAGTCTCCATTTTTATGCCTGCCGCCTCGGCTCTGGCGCGGGAGTAGCTTACCAGCAAAGAGCCTATTAACGTTGCGAGACCCCATGGAACCGTGCAGAGTCCGCCAAATATTATGCCAAAATAAACTGCTGAGTCTGCGTATCTGTCGAGAAGTGAGTCGAGGAAGCCGCCGAAAGGGGTTGTTTTTTGGCATAGCCTTGCTAGTGCTCCATCTAGCATGTCGCAGTATCCGGAAAGCAGAAGCAGAACAACAGCCACAGCCATTGTTGTGCTTTGGCGACCATTGGCATAGGCTAGTGCGGATAGAAGGGCTAAAAGGATGCCTATGGCGCTTATGATGTTTGGTGTCAAGCCTATCTTGGTGGCTGCTTTTGCTTGGGCTTTTATGGCTGACTGCACTTTTTCTTTAAGCCTTGTCAGCATGTTGTTTCGCTTTTTCTGTGTGGCAATTCTTATTTAAAAATTACAACATAGCCATAAGCTGTGGTGAATAATGCCATGATAAGTGTGGCTCAAGTTAAGGTTGGCAATAAAACATGCCTTGGCGTTAGGGTTGAGCTTCCAGATTCGCCTCCACTGCTATTAATTGTGGCGGAGAAGGGCTTTGTCATGTGCGGCTTTCTAAACATTGAGGCGGCTGAACGCCTTGGAGTGGCAGCGGCCATGGTAAGCGGGGTAAAAACCTTCGAAGATGTTCTAAACGCTGAGATTAAGGCTGCAACTTCGAAAGCTAAGGGCATGGGTGTTCAGCTTGGAATGCGAGGTGCAGAAGCCCTAGCGCGTATGTTGTAAATGTCAATTTTGCTGTTGGCTTATTGGATGGGAAAATGGTTACAGAAAAATGCTTAAAGTGACCCCCTCCCCTCTCTAGCTCTGCTTGACTTTAGGTTCGGTCACGAAAATGGCTGTTCCCACCGCTGTAGATGCCATGGTGATTAGTAGCAGTAGGAATGGCGCCATTTTTGAAACCGTTTCGTAGAGGAAGCCGCCTGAAAGCAGTGCCGCTGACCCAAGGAGGCAGTCTATGAAGTTTGAAAATCCCAATAGTTTTCCCCTGTACTCTTTTGGGGTTAGGTCAGCTTGTAGGGATGGATATGCCGTGAAAACTAGAACATTGCAGATTGCTGAAAACACTGAAAAGGCGTATAATCCTACAGGGTTACCATGCAGAAACAATGCCATTGCGAGGGCTCCTGATATGGAGGAAAAGATTAGTGGTTTCTTTCTGCCAATTTTGTCCACCATTTTGCCTACTGGAAGCAGTGAGCAGTAAAATGTTATGGAATTGACGGTTTGCAGAACTGCCCATTGGAATTCATCTACTCCTAAAACTTTGTTGGCGTAAAGCACGTAGTAGGGTATGCACATCCTCACAAAAAACATGAGAGGCGTAAAGATAAGGAAGAGGTAAAGCATTGCTTTTGGCAAAAATCTCCAGATGGTTAAACACTCTCTAAAAGCCTTAGGATATTCTTTCAGAAACTCTGAGAGGGAAAATCCAGTCTTCTCAGTTTTCACCGTCTCCTTCAGCCTTAGAAGCATTATTCCGGAGATAAGCCAGCATATGGAAACTATTATGTAAGCCATTCTCATTCCAGCTACCAGCCCATATTTTAGGAATAGTATTCCGGCAACAATTGGCGAAAGGATGGAGGTTACACCAGCAAGCATGGAAAGCGAATATCCTAAACCACGCTTTTCCGGTGGGAGAGAGTCTGCGACCAATGCTGACATTGCCGGTTGGGCTATGGTGACTGTGCCTATCAGCAGTTCGCCCAGAAGGATGAAGTGCCATGTTGGGGCTGCAGCGAAAACAAGATATATTAGGGTTCTGGCGAAGCCTGCGCCTACGATAAGGGCTTTTCTCCCTCTCTTATCCGCCCAGTAGCCGCCTGCCAACTGCAGAAAAGCCATAACAAGCCATGAAGCCGACAAGATCGAGCCTATTATGAGGGGTGAGCCGCCCAAAGACTCAATGTAAAGTGAATAATAAGTGTCTGGGAGAAGATGGGCGAAATCAATAAAAGCCCAGACAGCCAATAGTATGAAAACGTTTCCAATAACGAAGCTGAATTCCTCTTTGAAACGCCTAAACATTTTCCATGAACTTCTGGCTGTTTTTCCAGCCAATAGTTACTATCCCTCTCTAGAATTTTATAACAACTAGAAGCTGGTAACTATAAAATAATGTGTATTCTCTTAGCATAGCCCATCTTGGCACTTCTTCGCTGAATTGTTCGTTTGGCAATCCTAATAAGCGCTTCCAGCATATCACTGAAACTGGCTGGAAGACATGAAATCGTCAAAGGAGGCTGTTTTGGAGGCTGTTGCTTCAGAGGTTAAGGCTTGTAGGCGTTGCGGTCTTTGGAAAACTCGTAGGAACGCTGTTCCGGGCGAGGGAAATGCAGAAGCCAAAATAATGTTTGTTGGGGAGGCGCCGGGCTATTGGGAAGATGTTAAGGGCAGGCCTTTTGTTGGGGCTGCTGGAAAGTTTTTGGATTCGCTTTTGGCTGAGGCTGATCTTGAGCGGAGCCAAGTCTTCATTGGAAACGTTTTAAAATGTCGCCCTCCAGGCAACCGGGAACCAGCCCAAAGCGAGATTGAGGCTTGCACGCCCTTTTTGGACAGGCAGATATTGGCGATACAGCCAAAAATCATAGTTACTCTTGGACATTATTCAACAGCCTACATTTTCGCCAAGGCTGGAATAGCCTTTATGGGCGTTACGGAGGCTAGGGGCAAATTTTATCAAGCAAAAGTTTTGGGCTTGGCTGTGACTGTTTTTCCGACTTTGCATCCTGCGGCTGGACTCTATAGTGCCAAATACAAACAGTTGCTTATCGAGGATTTTAGGCTGCTTAAGGCAAAAGTTTTGGAACTTGGGTTGGCTGGTTCAGTCTAGCTTTTTGGCGGCTTTTAACTCTTTTAGGATTTCATCTGCGCTTTTGTAGGTTTTTGATGGCAGTTCCGCCAAAAGCTCAGCCAGCCTAACCTGTTTGCCTTCCTCGATTTCTACAAGCCTCCAGCCCACCTTTTTGACCAGCATGCTTTTTGGTGCTGGATACCGCGTTTTCGATATAACGCTTTTAACGGATTCCAAGCCTACTGCGCTGGTGATTTTTGAAAATTTTCCAGTCGAAAGGTATTGCATGAAACGTAGTCCATCTTCAAACATGGAGAGGTTGTTGAAGAGCACGTAAACTGTTTTGCCTTCCGCCTTAAATTTTTTGGCAATTTCGCCAAGCCTCTGCAGTTCCTCGTCTGTGTACTGGTAGTAGTATAATTCTTCGCCTAAGCCGTGCAGTCGAAAATAGGCGGTTTGGCTTGTGTAGGCTGGCAAAACCCTAAACGGGTCTGTTACATGCACAATGTCTAGGCTGCTTAACACTTGATGGAGCATTTCATAAACTTCTGGTTTTTCCCATTCTGGCCCGCGGGTTTCCCAAACAAGGGTTAAGCCTTCACGGTCCACAGCCCTAAAGAATTTTTCTGCCTCGCCGAGCTTGTCTGGGCGGAAAGACCCCGGCGTCTGAATCAAAAGTATTTTCGCGTTTAACGTCTTGCATATTTTTTTCATGGTTTCGAAGGCTTTCCGGCTTGTTTCGTCCAAGCGCATTTTCGCCTTGTGACTTATGTCCTGGTGAGCTTTAACCGTGAACTCGAAGTTTTCTGGTGCCTTTTCCCGCCATCCCGCAACTGTTTCCGTCTTCGGGTATTCGTAAAATGTGCTGTTCAGCTCCACTAGGCTGTAGTTTTCGAAGTATCGTTTCATCGAAGTTGGAAAGCCGCAACACCCAACCTTTATCAAGGCTGAACTGCCCTTACATATGCTTAAATGCTTATGTGCTTACTTTTGGGGGTGGGCGGACTGCTTTCCCAAGCTTCCTTCTTAGGGCTATGCGGTAAAGCTTCCTCAAAGATTTTATGAGCTGCTCAACTGTTGGCAGAGCCGAATAGATTAATGGTATGCGGTCGTATTCCGCCAGCTGAATCGAGTACCCGTCTGGCTTAACCCCGTGGAAAACAACAACTTTTGGCTTTAGGCTACTCATGCGCACAAGCATCATGGGCGAATTCTCATTCCCAATGTTTGTGAAAACAAGAGCCCTTTCAGTTGTGGCTCCGAAAAGCTGGGAATACTCAAAACCAGAAAGCGTCTCAATGGTTTTTCTGCTGTCCACGACGGTGTAGCCCAAAACATCCCGGACGTTTAGGCTTGAACAAGCCACAACCTCGCCTTTAATGGCTTTACACAAGTACTCAACGCGAACAGGTATGGGAAACTCCCTCAAGTCGAGAACAGCCATGCTCGGCGAACTTGTGAGCTTGGCGAACTCACGGATAAAGCGGCTTCCCCGCTCCTCGTCAATTTTCAAAAGTGCCCAGACAAAACGCCTAACAAACTTTGTGCCTGGACTTTTTCTACGCCCGCTTTCATAGTCGCTTATAACGGATGGCGAAAGCATCATCTTATCCGAAAGCGTGGTCTGCGAAACAGCGAAAAGCTCCCGCCACTTCCTCATGGTGGCTCCAGGCTTGTTTGAGAGGATAATCTCGCCGGCAATTCTCCTTGCAAGAACCTCGCGAACACTTGGAGACACAGACATTAAATGCTACCCTACCAGTCCGCCAATTTTCTCCTCTAGAAACTTGCGGGTATAAAACTGTACCGCTCTGAAACGTGGCATGGCAAAGAAAAAGAGAGATTGGGATCGGTTAGAGAATTGACTCCCTATTCAATGGGAAAGCTGTTGTAGCCCTAATGTCATTAACTCCCAAGACGAATTGGGTTACTCTGTTAAGCCCTATGCCACAACCAGAATGGAGAATGCGATGCTCACTGTAGAAGTCCAAATACCAGTCGAAGTCTTCAATGCTTCCACCCTTCTCTGCAAGCTGCTTAAACATTGTCGAATTTATGAGGCGCTCGTAAAGTTTTTCATAGCGATACTCCCTTTCAGCCGCGCCAACAGCTTCCCCGCTCATGGGCAATAGCAGGTCGGCGCTGTTGACTATTGATGGATTTTCATCGTTTTCCCGCATGTTGAAGAATTTGATGACTTTCGGAAAATGCGTCACAAACAGTGGCTTGTTGCCAACCATTTGGACAAGAGCCTTCTCATGCATGCTTTTCAGATCGTCGCCCCATTTAACGCCATAATCAGCCAACAGCCCAACAGCCTCTGTATAGGTTATCTTCTCGAAAGATTTCTTAACCCGTTTGAGACATTCTGTATCAACCCCTAAAAGCTCCAGCTCTTTTTCGCGTTCATCGAGAACACAAGCAACCATTGAGCATATAACCCCTTCAATGTGTTCAAGTAGCTGTTTGAAGTCTCCGGCGAACTCCAACTCTATTAGGGTGAACTCTGTCAAGTGACGCTCGTCCGCGGATGGTTCAGCCCTAAAGCTTGGTCCAATGCACCAAACCTTTCCTAGGAAAGGTGTTAAAACCTCAAGGTAGAGCTGTGCCGTTTGGCTTAGGTATCGCCTATGCCCAAAATAGTCCACTTCAAACATTGTGGCAATGTTTTCGCATGCTCCAGTAGCCCTTGTCAAATGGGGAACAACCACTTCGACGAAACCGTGCTCCTCAAAGTATTTCCGAGCTCCCTTCAAGAGGCTGGACTCGATTTTGACAACAGCGTTTAACTCTGGCGTTGACAGAAGCTTATGCCTATCTTTTGTGTTTTTCAGAAGGCATAGGGCTTTTTCACTTGTTTTTCCAGAAATTTTTCCAATCTCACTAAGTTGGGTCTCCACGACCCACACCGGGCATTCAAGGTTCAACCATATAAACTTTTTCAACAAGCTTATGGAAAACTGCTAAATCATGAAGACTAGGAAGATTCCAGCCACAACCATTGCAGAGCCTAAGACAATTCTGGCTGTGACTTTTTCCCGTAGGAAAATTACGCCGAAAAATGTTGAAAACAAGGGTGTTGTCGAAGATATTGGGACAGCCTGCGATTCCGGAATATATATGAAACTTAATGTTAAAAAGAACCATCCTAAACCTATGGCTATTAAACCTCCAGTCAAAAGCATAGCCGCAGTCTTCCTCGCCATTTTACGGATAGAGTTTCTCATATTGCTCATCGGAGCAGCTAGAGCCGTTAGGAAAACGGCGACTGCCAGAATTCTGAGGGTGTTTATGGCGTAGGCCTGCTCTAAACCAGAAGCCGATTTAACAGCCAAATTAATCATTGAAATGCTCACAGACCAGGCAATAGCCGTTGCCAAAGCAAAAATAAAGCCCTTGACCCAAACCCTTTTCTGACCCTTATCGTCGTTAGCCCTGTGGTGTTTTTCTCCGCTGCTGGTTAATAGCCAAATCCCAAAAACAATAGCTACCACGCCGAGAAAAACCGGCAACGTGATGGCTTCACCGGCTAGAAGATAAGCCCAAACAAGGCTGAAGAGGGGATAAGTGCATGTTATTGGAACAACTCGGGCAACTCCAAGAATTTCTAAACTGTTCATGTAAAGTGTGTCACCCAATCCTAAGCCGATTATGCCGCTGACAGCGGCGAGAAAAACCACGCTGGGTGGCAAATTCACGAAAACATGGATTTTCCCAATTAAAGCGAAAACCAAAACCAATATTAGGCTTGTTCCAGCACAACGCACAATATTCGCTGGAATAGGCTTTGTATAGGCTAAAGCCTTCCTATACAACACGGCTGAAAAAGTCCAGCATAAGGCTGAACCCAAAGCAGCAAACTCGCCAATCATCCAAGACAACCAGCTTTCACAGCAGCCTTCAAACGGAGAAGCTGCTAAACTGTATAAATATTTTTAACCTTTCAAAAAGAACAGTATGCACTGGTGCAAAATGCAGTCCATCACAGTCTATTGGTGCGCCGAAGTTGCCGCAAAATTTCCAGAACTAGCCATAAGCATAGGAACAATAAAAAATGTGGCTGTGGAGAGGGAAAACCAGAAAATACAAGAGCTTAAAAGGGCTTTGTATGCCGAAGCCAGAGCCAAATACGATGCGGAAAGGCTTAAGGAAAACCTCGTTGTAAGAGCCTACAGAGACTTTTACTGGCTGCTGGGCATAGACCCAACAAAAACTAGGCCGTCGGGCGAAGCCTTGCTGAGGAGGGTTTTACACGGAGAAGAACTTCCAACAATTTCGACAGCTGTGGACGCCTACAATTTGGCCTCCATGAAAACCATAATCCCAATAAGCGGCTTCGACAAGGAAACGCTTTATCCACCTTTCAATGTGAGATTCGCAGAAAACGGCGAGCCATTCACTGGCATAGGAATGCAAAAACCAATGGCGTTAACAAGCAATATGCTTGTTTTCGCAGACACCAGAAAGGTTTTGTGTATATACCCCCACAGAGATGCGGACCAAACAAAGATTACGCCAAACACAAGAAACATACTGCTGGTCGCTTATGGAGCACCGGGAATTACCCACCAGCAATTAGAAGAAGCCGTAAAAACGGCACTGGAATATATTAAGGCGTGTTATAGTGGAGAAATCGAAACGGTAAAAGTTTTTAGCCCCACGCAAAAATAGGTTCTGGGTGCCTTTAATTTGGCTTTCCGCATAAAAATGGAAGAAACCGCCAGAAAAAAGAAGTCAAACATTGTTTTGGCTTTAGACTTTCCCTATGAAAAGCCGGAAAACCGTCAAACCCTATACAAAAAGGCGGAAAAGATCATGGACGCTGTCCACCCTTACATTTGCGCTGTCAAGTTTAATCACCACCTAACCTTGCCACTTGGACTCTTTAACGGCGTCCAAAAACTTTTGGAAAAAGCCCACGAGAAAGAACTTCCAACAATTATGGACTGCAAGGTGAACGACATAGGCTCAACAAACCAGGTGATAGCCGAATACTATTATGAGGCGGGTTTTGATGCTTTAATAGCTAACCCCTTCGTGGGGTGGGATGAAGGCTTAAAACTAGTCTTTGAAGCTGCAAAGAAAAGGGGAAAAGGCGTTATTCTTCTCACTTACATGAGCCATAAGGGGGCAAGTGAAGGCTATGGGCAAACAGTTGTGGATGCCGAAAGTGGACAGAAAACATTCCAATACATGGTTTTTGCCAAAAAAGCCTTAAAATGGAATGCAGACGGCGTTGTGGTTGGCGCCACATGCCCAGAAAAAATAAAAGAAGTGTACGCTGTTCTTAGTGGAAAAATTCCAATTTATTCGCCAGGCGTTGGTGTGCAAGGCGGAGAAATCGAATCCGCCATAAAGGCTGGAGCCACATACCTCATTGTTGGGAGAGCAATAACCCTTTCTGAAAATCCTGTGGAAACCGCTGAAAGAATTAGGAGTATGGCGAAAGGCGTTAAATGAAAAGGGCTATCTTTCCTTTCTTTCCCACAACTCCTTTTTGAGAAGGTCTCTTACAGCCGACCTTATGGCGGCGCTTCTGCTGGGATACATATTTGCCCTTACAAGCTCGTCTAAACCCTCAAGATAGGCTTCGGGTAACAGCACTGTTACGAGTTTCATGCCCTCTCTCACCCAAACATGTTATGCTTATAACATGCTGTAAATATAAGATTTAAACTAGCTTTCCAGCCACCCGCTCCTCTGAAGCCCGAAGCTCTCTCATAACGTTTTGAAAAGTTTTGGGTATATCTTCAACGTGGAGGGCTCGGCGGCGGATACCCTCTTGAACAGTTCCAGCTGCTATTAGGAGGCTTCCCAGAATATCGCTTAGAATAGGTTCTGGGAAGACTATTAGGGCTAGACCCAGTTTTATAAGCCATGGTTTGTTGCCGCCGTTCCAAAGCTTTTTAGAAGCCTTAACCTCCCTTATTGTTCCATTCAAGGATTGAAGAAAATCGGCATAGCTTTCGTTTAACTCGTTTAACGCGTTGGCTATGGCTTTTGCTTCCTCAAGTTTCAAGGGGAACCCTCCATTCTGTTTAGACAGTGATGTAAGCTCCGAGAAAAACTTTAACCACCAAGAAAAGGTCTTTTACACGTTTTTCGGCTTAAATATAGAAGCGTTTTTTAAAAGTACATTTCAAACTCGGCTATTTTTCCAGCGGTTTTTGATGTTTAAAAGATGAAATTTTGCCGGGCGATAGACGTGAAATTACCAAAAATATTATTTTTGAAGCTAAATAAACACGTTGAGAAGGTGTTGCTGTTTGGCAGAAGAACAATACGGATTTATTCTTCTTTCAGACGAGAAGTGGTGGAACAGGCTTTGCGAAAGATGTAAAAGCGGCAAGAAAACCCACGCTTTTGTAAGGCGAAACCTTGTTGGACCAGTGAAGGCTGAAAAGCTGCTGTTTTATGTTAAGCGTCCATCAATGCAGATTAAGGGAGTTGCAGACTTCATAGAGCGTTTAGCCGGAGACGCAAAGGAACTTTGGGAAAAATATAGAGATGAAACATGCCTAAATTCTTACAAGGAATATTCAGCATTCCTTAAGGGGAGAAAGAAAGCCACATTCATTAGGTTTACCAACTTCTGTGAGCTTGAAAATCCGGTTTCCTTTGAAGCTTTGAAGAGGCTTTTTGGCATTTTGAAAGTGCCTAGGGGCGGCAAATACATAAATCGTGAAATAGTAAATCAGTTAATCACCTAAAAGCGAAAATTGGAGCGCGAAAATTATGGAGAGTTTTAACCCAGACAAATTTGTTGAAACGCAAATTGCCGAGATAAGGAGAGCCATAGGCAATGAAAGGGCTTTAGTGGCGGTTTCCGGCGGAGTAGACAGCACAACATGCGCCGTTTTAACCCGTAAGGCCATTGGCGAAAACCTTGTCTGCGTAATTCTTGACGACGCTTTCATGCGGGAAGGCGAACCGGAAAAAGTAGCTGAAATCTTATCAAAAGAACCTTTCAAAGTGCCAGTTAAAATTGTTGATGTTCGGGAACGCTTTCTAAACGCCATGAAGGGATTAAGGGATGCTGAGGAAAAGCGGAAAAAATTCCGGGAAACCTTCTACGCAGTCTTAAGCGAGACGGCCAAAAAGGAGAACTGCCGTGTTCTTGTTCAAGGCACAATCCGCGCCGACATAGTTGAAACAGTGGGCGGAGTAAAAACACAGCACAACGTTCTGGAGCAGATAGGCATAAATCCCATGGAAAAATTCGGCTTCAAAGTTGTCGAGCCATTACTTACGCTCTACAAGGAGCAAGTGCGGATGGTTGCAAGATACCTAGGCTTGCCGCCAGAGGTTTCTGAAAGACAACCTTTCCCAGGTCCAGGCTTGTCGGTGCGGGTTGTAGGCGAGATTCGTCGGGACAAGTTAGACACGTTGAAGAAGGCGACAACAGTGGTTGAAAAGGCTCTTGCAGAGCACAAGCCAAGCCAATACTTCGCCGCAATCATAGACAACGAAGAAGCACCAGCAGAACCTTCAACAACCCACGTGAAGGAAACAGTGGCGCGTCTCCTAAACGTGCCATCAAGAAACGTCCACGTGAAGGTTTTCAGAGACAAAGCCACAGGAGTGAAGAGCGGCGAGAGACGCTATGGCAAAATTGTTGGCATAAAAGCCGAAACAGCAGAGGGTAAAACCTACCAGACAGATATAAAGAAGCTTGTCTCACTGCAGGCAAAAATAACCAGCGAAAACCCAACAATAACAAGAGTGCTCTACACTGTTAAAGAAACGTCTGAAAAGAAACCCTACGTCATAAGCATAAGGGCTGTGCAGACAAAAGACTTCCTAACAGCCCTAGTTTCAGAAATACCATGGAAAACCCTGGAAAGAGCAGCCAATGAAATATTTGAAAACTGCCCGAATGCTTCAGCAGTGTATTATGATGTTACGCCAAAGCCGCCGGCAACAATAGAAATGGAGTAGTTTTTATGCCTCTTTTTTCTCGGGTTCTTTAACTTTAAAAATCACTATGGTTATGGCAATCACGTCTAGTGGAATGCAGAGCAAGAAGGGGATTGTTGGTCCAGCATTTTCATATAAGATGCCTCCCACTAAGGAGCCTAACGCTCCAACCAAAATGTAGAGAGCGCCGATGCTTCCCAGTATTCTGCCCCGCATCTCCTTTGGAACAATATCTGCTTGTAAAGCCGATGTTGCCGGTCCGAAAAGAACCGAAGCAATAGCGAAGAATACATAAACTATTGCAAGCATTGGAAAACTTTTTGAGAGAACGTAGAAAATGGTTGTCGGCATAAATATTGCATGGGCTAGAATTAGTGCCTTTTTTCTGCCAAAAACGTCAATGACTTTTCCCAAAATCAATCCAAAAACAAGCATAGTTGCAAAATTTACGGTGTTAACTATGCTCCACTCAAAATCGCTTAACCCAACAACCTCTAATGCGTAAAGAGAGCCAAATCGGTAAAAGAAGGGGTCTGTGAAAGCAATTATTAATGTTGAAATGAGCAGAAAACTTAGGCTTTTCGGCATAAGCTTCCAAGAATCAAAAATTTCCCTTAGAGAGTCTCTGAACGCCAACTTAAGCTCTTTCAAATTAATCGTTTTAGATTCCTTTAATGTCTCCCTTAAAAAGGCATGGCGCAAAATTGCAGCAGCTAAACTAATGAAAAGTACTATGCCATAGATTATGCGCATCCCAAAATCCAGGGAATATTGGCTTACCAATGTTCCGGCAAGTAATGGCGAAAAAATCGCGGGTAGAAATGGCAGCACCCTAAAAGCGGCATATCCAAAGCCACGTTTTTCTGGAGTCAGCGAGTCTGCTTCAATGGCTTCAAGCGCTGGCTGATAGATTAAGCAGAGATTTGTGGCGATTACCCCAACTATGTAGAATATCCAGTTAGGAGCAAAGATGAAGAATATGTTTGATAATGCAACACCATAGGTCATGGTTACAATTATTTGTCTTCTTCCATGCTTGTCAGCAATGTAGCTTCCCGGAATTCGGACAAGAAACAGCATTACTGAACCAATGGTGCCGATAACTCCAATTGCTGTCGCCGAAGCTCCGAGATGTTCTATGAAGGGTGATTCAAAGGGTGATATCATAGAATAGCCTATGTTAAAGAGAATATAGCTTAGAAGAAGCACTGCGAAGTTTCCCCTAACGAAGGCAAATTCCCTTTTAATTTTGCTCCACAATTGAACCTCCTTTCAAAACACATCTCAGTAATATAAACTGCTCTAAAACCCTAAATAGTTGTGCACCCTTTTATTGAATGGATAATAATGTTCCGTGTAAGAGTGAACAAAATTGAGTCAATCCGCGACATTGATGGAAATCTTGGAAAACGTATAGAGCTTGTTGAAGAACGCCCCATCCCACAATTTGCAATCAGACCCCAAACTGAGGAGGCGAAGGTTGTGCAGGATGTTCTTCAAGCCCTACAACAGCAACTGCCCATCTTTCCAGGGCGGGTGCAGTTCACAATCCCAAAGATAATTCTTTTCCTAACAGAGCAAGAATACGAAAGCCTAGGCATAAACTTTGATGTAAACCAGATTTACGAGATAACCCTTGAAAACCAGTCCATAAAGTTTAGGAAAAGCGCATAATCTCCTTCCTAATCTTTCTCAAAGCCGAATATTTTGGATGAAAAGACAAGACGAACATCATGCTCTTTAATGCCGTGCAAACCTGCTCTGGACTACTTTCCCTTTCCCCATCGCAGTATAGTGGAACAGGCTCGTTTTCGCCATCCTTGTAATAGACATAGATTGGTGCTTCAACCCCTTTTAAGGCGACAACCTCAACATCTAAACTCAACATTTTGGCCGTCTTCTTTACAGCAGCACTAACAGACTTTAGTCTTCTTTGGCGCATTCTGGAACTTGAAGCGTAAACCAGCAATTTTCCACGGTTAGCCTCCAACAATTTTAAGCCTCCAAAACAAGACTCTGAATCTTGCCCTTTTAAGGCAAGTGGTGAAACGACAAAATCTGCTCCTAGAGAGAGTTAAGTTAAAGTGAACAGAAAAACTCTTAAGTGGCAATGCTTTAAGGTAGCCCCTTCAAATATTTGGTTTGGGAAAAACATGCATAAAGAACTGCTGCAAGTTCTTGCTTGCCCCATATGCAAAACTCCTTTGACCTTTGATGGAGAAACCTTGGGCAATCGCCTTGTTAATGGATGTCTGAAGTGTGGCAAAGGACATATGTTTCAAGTTAAAGAGGAAATCGGATTGGTTAAGGATGCGAAGTTGTCTGCAGATGAATTTGAATGGAAAGTTGACGTAGCTGACGAAAGCAAGTATGACGAAATACAAAGACAGTACGCCTCGTATTTGCGTGATGACCAGAAGGCAGCATTAAAAATCCTTATGGAGAAACTCATACGCTACGTCACTGCTTCATGTGAAGAGTCCGACAACATTGTTTTAGACATTGCAAGCGGCATGGGCAGACTTATTCTCTAACTGGCCGAGAAAAGCCCAAAGAACATGCTGATTATTGGCACGGACGTGGACGAGAAACCATTACGTGGAGCCATGAACAAAGCCAAAAAAGCGGATGTTTACAATAAACTTTCCCTCATAGTGACTGACGCTAAACACTTGGCATTCAAAAATGAATCATTTTCGACAATATCCTCCTTCTTCGGATTCGACAATATTCCAGAAACAGTCCTAGCCCTAAAGGAAAGCTTCCGAGTTCTAAAACCAAACGGAAAAGCCATATTTTCATCCATCTGGTACAGAGAAGGTTCCAGAAGCATGAAAGTAACTGAAAAATATGGAGTTGGACAAATAGCAAGTGAAAAAAGGCTAAAACAAACGTTGAAAAAGGCAGGACTCGTGCTGGACTGAATTGAAGAGGTTTACTCCGGCGTTTGCTCCTATAACCCCATGGATTTGCTGCCCATTGAAGGCGAAGAATATTCCCATGTAATCGTCCAAGCAAGAAAACCTTTTGAATAAGCTTCATTTTAGTGCAAGAAGTATTCGGTCCACAGAAGGTGACGTATGAAGGTTAGGGCTCACGTGTTTGTCAGCGGACGCGTACAAGGAGTGTTTTTCAGGTCTGAGACTAGATATGAGGCTAGACTCCGAGGCGTGAAGGGTTGGGTTCGCAATCTCCCAGACGGCAGAGTTGAAGCCGTCTTCGAAGGCGAAGAAGGAGCCGTAAAAGAGCTTATAGAATTTTGTAGGCGGGGACCGCCCGGCGCAAAAGTGACCAAAATCGATGTCAAATGGGAGGATTATACTGGCGAGTTTAAAGACTTCGAAATAAGGTATTAGCTGTTTCTAAATTTTCTTTTTGGGGACGCGGAAGTGGCTTTCTTTTCCAGCGCTTATGTAGTCTCCTCCGGCTCCGCGCACTATTTGGGCTATTTTTGCAAAGTTTTCAGCGCCGAGATATTGGCGTGGTGTTATCTTGATGTATTCGCCTTTATCCTCAAAGTTTAGGAGTCCCTCTAAATCTTCTGGGAACATCATTTTAACATCCTCTATGCCTAGGGGTTTTTCTGCTTGCGGGGTTTCTGGCACTGTGGGCGTTGGTGTTAGCGGGGCAAGTTGGGAAACGGCTAGGGATTTCAGTGATGCCGAGACTATTCTGAGGTCTTCTGCTATGCTGCTTAAAACCACAAGCAGCTCGTCCACTTTTTCGGCGAGTTTTTCGATGCGTTCCTTCTCCTCGCTCATATTTGGGTTCACTCTCTTCAAATCTTAATACCCATATAGCCGTATTTAATAATTGTCTGTGAAAACCAGCCTCGGCGAAAGGAGACGCAGCATTTGATTGAGATTGACGGAAGCCTGAAAAGCGGAAGCGGAACAATTCTTAGGCTTTCAGTAGCCCTAGCTTCCATTCTTGGGCAATCCCTCCACATATACAACATACGCCAAAACAGGCCGCAACCAGGCTTAAGACCACAACATTTAGAGGCTGTTTTGACAGCGGCGAAACTTTGTGAGGCAGATGTGAAAGGCGCTGTATTAAACTCTCGGGAGCTTTGGTTCAAGCCGAAAGTTGTTAAGGGCGGCGTTTTTGAGGCTGAAATTGGCACTGCTGGAAGCATACCCATGCTCATTATGACTGTCTTGCCCATCTGCATCTTCGCAGAAAACAGCGTCTACCTCCGCATTTCAAAAGGTGGAACAGACGTTTCCCACTCGCCGACAATAAACTATATGCGTTTTGTGTTCTTGCCACTATTAAGGCGTATGGGCATAAACGCCGACATAACAGTTCACAAGTATGGATATTATCCAAAAGGTATGGGGGAAGCCACACTAACAGTTGAGCCCTGCAGGGAGCTTAAACCCCTATGCCTAGAAGAGTTTGGCAAAATAAAATTCGTGAAAGGCGTTTCGGTCTGCACTTTTCTGGCTGATAGACGGGTGGCTGAACGTCAAGCAGCAGCGGCAAACAATCACCTCCAGAAGTATGGTTTGACGGCGAACATTCAGATAGTAAATGATAGGTCAAATCCGCTGCAGAAGGGAAGCTCCCTAGTCCTATGGGCAGAAACTGATAAGGGTGGAGTGCTCGGCGCTGACGCCATTGGAGAGCTTGGAAAAACAAGCGAAACTGTTGGGGTTGAAGCTGCCGAAAGACTTCAAGCTGAAATCTCTTCGAAGGCAACTATTGACGTGCACTTGGCTGACATGCTCATCCCATACGTGGCGCTGGCAAAGGGCAGATCAGCCTATCTGACAAGAGCCTTATCAGATCATTTGGAGACAAACATCTGGCTGGCTGAAACCTTGTTAGGCGTAAAATTCAAGGTTGAGCGTATTAACGGGCTTTATAAGGTGGAAAAGGTCGACTAAACCTTGAAAGCCAAGGTTAGAGGAATATACACAACAGCCCTAACAAAACTGCTCTTGGAAAACGACTTCCAAATAGTACAGCCGTCCCAAACCATAAAAGCAAGATTCGGCATTCCAGACAACAACGAGCCACCAGACATAAAACTAAAGGATAGGCATGACCTCCAAGGAGTGGTAGCACTAGGCACACCAGAAGCCGTAAACTCCTTCCACAAAATTCTGCATTCCACACTTGAAGATGCCATAACAAGAAAATGGAACGTAAGCGTTGACGGCATATACAAAGGCATAGTCGTAGGCGAAAATGAAAACGCCATACAAGTCAAGATAGAAGAAGACGCTGTTGGCTTGCTTCCAAAACATGAAGTTCCATACCTAAACCAAGGCGAAAGCCAGAATACCAACGAAATAGTTGTGCAAGTTGAGAGAAAACGCATAGGGAGAAAAACCCCGGTTCTTACAACTCGGATTAAAATTGTTGGGAACTACGCCATACTGGCACAGAAAAGCAACGGCGGTGTAAGCCTAAAAATAAGGGACATACACAAACGGGCAGAACTTTACGCCTTTGGAAAAAAGTTGGCGCCGGAAGGTTGGGGTATAATCTGGCGGGAACCAGCAGCCCACAAGCCCAAAACATTTTTGGAAGACGAAGTGGCAAGGCTTAATGAAAAGGTTAAAGCCCTAAAAGAGGCTGTACATTCTGCGAATGCGCCAGCCTTACTTGTTGAAGGGGTATATTTTATGGATGTTGAATTCCCATACAACGCGAAGAGAAAGCTTGACGGTTTTAGGGGTTCTGTCTCGCCAACCATTGAGGGACACCACTTTTACAAGAGCTGCGGCGGCAAAGTTTCAGCAGCCCTAGAGATGGCTGAAAAACTCCTAGAAAAGGGACAAAACAAAAACGAGATTGAAGAACTCTTTAAGGGGCAGATTCAACCCCATTTTCCAGAGGAGGGCTCAAAAGTTGATGTACAACATGTCAAGCTGAGCGGAGCAGTTTTCCACCTTGGACAAGCAACAATAGAAGCCATAAACAGCCAAACAATAAGCTATAGTAGAACCATTAAGGCTAACGGCTTCTACGACGGGCTGGGCGTAGCCAAAGAGGCAGGCGACAAGGCAGTAAGCGAAACAAAACTTGGCGAATGGCACATAACAACAAGCTACTTCTCAAAGGACGGCAAATGGAAAGGCACATACATAAACATAAACACGCCAGTGGAAATCTATCCGGAGGCAATACGCTACATAGACCTGGAAGTTGACGTTTGCATCTGCTCCAATGGCAAAACAAAAATTGTGGATAAAGAAAAGCTTGAAAAAGCCTTGGAAAAAGGCTTTGTAAGCAAAACACTTTTTGAGAAGGTTGAAAGCGCTGTAAAGGCGGTGGCTGAAAAAGGTTTTGTTGAAAAGCTTTTGGCTAAATTTATTTAGCGTCCTAGGCTTATTTTCCAGCCAAGAGAGAGAAGAAGTTGAAGGCTGAACTTGTCCTAAAAGACTTGAAAGCCTATGTAAACGGTGCAGTAGCCGAGTGCTGCCTAGCCATAAAAGACGGAAAGATAGTAAAAATCGGGAAAGAGGCGCAGATGCCAAAGGCGGACGTTGAAACCAGCCTTAAAGGACTTTTGGTTTTGCCGGGCTTAATTGACGTTCATGTGCATTTGAGAGATGAGGGTAAAGCCTATAAAGAAGACTTCTACAGTGGCACTGCGGCTGCTGCAGCTGGCGGTTTCACAACAGTTTTGGACATGCCCAACAACAGCCCGGTAACCATGAGCGCCGAAACCCTGAAAAGTAGAATGGAAAAGGCCTTGGGGAAGATTTTGGTTAATGTTGGCTTTTACTCCGAATTTCCTAAGGGCGTAAATGAAATCGACGAGATAATCGACGCTGGGGCAGTAGCCTTTAAACTTTTCCTAGGCGAGCAGGTGGGCGGACTAAACATAGACGATGATAACGCCTTGTTAGAGGCTTTCGAAAAAGTGGCTTCAAGAACACCCATAGCTGTCCATGCAGAAGACAGAAACATGCTTAAAACTGCAGAGAGCACGCTTAAGCAGAGGAAATGTAACGATGTTGAAGCCTTTTTAGAAGCGCATTCCGAAAAGGCTGAAGTCGAAGCTGTAAGACGCATAATAAAAATAGTCAAAAAAGCAAGAGCGCTTGTGCATTTCTGTCATATAAGCACAGGGCAAAGCCTAAAACTGGTGATTGAAGCGAAGAAGGCTGGACTACCAGTAACATGCGAAGTTACACCTCATCACATGTTTCTATCAGCCGAAGATTTAAGGCAAATTGGAACTTTGGCTTTAACAGTGCCTCCGCTACGGGAGAAAAGCCACAACAAAGCCTTATGGGAAGGCTTAAAAAATGGCTGGGTTGATGTCATCGGCTCAGACCATGCCCCCCACACTTTGGAGGAGAAAAAAGCCGAAAGCGTCTGGGATGTTAAGACAGGCATACCGGGTCTTGAAACAACTCTTCCACTGCTGCTTACAGAGGTAAATGCTGGAAGGCTAAGCATAGCTGATGTTGTTAGGGCTATGGCTGAAAAACCAGCGAAAATCTTCGGATTAAAGGGGCTGGGAAGCCTAAAAGAGGGATTTAAAGCCGACCTAGTTGTTATTGATTTAAAAAGGAAGCACAGGATAGATGCTTCCAGCTTCCATTCTAAGGCTAAGTTTTCACCCTTCAACGGCAGACAAGTCCAAGGGTTGGCTGTCAAAACTTTTGTAGGCGGACAACTAGTTATGAATGAAGGCGAAATAGTAGCTAAACAAGGATGCAGCAAAATAATCAAAGCAAAAGCGGAGGAATGAGAAGTCCATGAAGTTTATCGCTGATGGAATGCTTGGAAAGCTCACACGGTGGCTTAGAATGCTTGGACACAACGTGAAATACTCAAACAAACTGGACGACGCCCAGCTAATCGCCATAGCAAAAAAGGAAAGGCGCATACTCCTAACAAGGGATTTAGAACTTTACCAGCAAGCTACAGCCAAAGGCGTCCAAGCCTTCTACATAGACGGAAAAACAGAAGCTGAAAAACTTGCCAAGCTAGCCCAGAGATTCGGCATAAACCTAGAAATAGACATGGCAGTTTCAAGATGTCCAAAATGTAACGCAAAAGTTAAGCCCACATCAAAGGAGAAGGTGAAAGAAAAGGTTGAAGAATCAACCTTCAATTTTTACAACAATTTCTGGGAATGCCCAAAATGCGGACAAATCTACTGGCAGGGAGCTCACTGGACAAGAATAAGAAAAACCCTTGAAGAGGCAAAGGAACTAACAAAAATTAAGCCGTAGGATAATCTTCCTTCTTGCAAAAACATAAAATATAACTCTCAAAATATGGCAGAACGCTATCGGAGAGAAAAGAACTTGAACTTCAGAAGATGGCTTTTTGGACTTCAAGAGAGAAAGGAAACCTATGCACTTTCCTTTTCTCCTTCCAAAAGCCACTTTAGCGGTATGTCTTGATATGTGCCGTCTGGCAATGTTCGCCTAATAGTTATGGGTAGTATGCCAGCCTCAAGTTCTTTTAGGGCTATGTCGATTGGGCTTGAGTAGCCTTCCGGAACATCGACGAGGATAGGTGCACCCATGGATATTTGTAGGGCTCTTGCCCCCACCACTCTGGCTTTTTCGAAACGGGTAAGCCTCGGAGGACCTATCAAAATTTTCTTCTCTTTCCTAGACGTGTTCTAACTCCCCGCGCCTCTAGTATTCGCCTTCAGGTGGACCTTTAGGCGGCACCGGGGGAGTTTTCGCTTTTCTGGCAGCAATGACATCGTCGATTTTCAGAATCATGGAAGCGGCTTCTGTTGCAGACTTAACCACCTGCTTTTTCACGGATATAGGTTCAAAGACTCCGGCTTCCCGCATATCCAACACTTTTCCGGAATGAACCTCAATTCCAGCCCATGTTTCACCCTTTTCATGTTTTACCCTCAGTTCAGACAGTATGTCTATGGGGTCTAAACCAGCATTTTCTGTCAGTGTTGCCGGTATAGCCTCCAAGGCTTCTGCAAAGCTTTTAACAGCTAGCTGTTCCCTGCCTGGAAGGGTTTCAGCATACTTCTTTAGGACGCGGGCAATTTCAAGTTCTGGTGCTCCTCCGCCAGCCAAAACTTTGGGTTCTTCAACAACATCTCTGACAACGCATAAGGCGTCATGCACTGAACGTTCAGCCTCATCCACTATGCGTTCTGTTGCTCCCCTTATGAGGATGGTTACTGCTCGTGGATGCTTGCATCCTTCAACGAAGGTCATTTTGTCGTCGCCTATCTTGCGTTCTTCTACGAGGCTTGCATAGCCCAGGTCTGCAGGGCTCATGTCGTCCAAGTTGGTGATTATTTTGCCTCCTGTGGCTTTTGCAAGTTTCTCCATGTCCGACTTCTTGATTCTTCTCACTGCTAGGATTCCCTTCCTAGCCAAGAAGTGCTGTGCCATATCGTCTATGCCCTTTTGGCATAACACAACATTTGCGCCTACGGCAGCAAGTTTTTCCACCATATCCTTGAGCATGGCTTCCTCCTGCTTGAGGAAGGCATCCATTTGCTCTGGGCTTTCGATGTTTATTTTGGCGTCAAACTCTGTCTTCTCGATTTCTAGTGGACAGTCTAGCAAGGCTATTTTTGCGTTTTCTATACGTTTTGGCATGCCTGAATGGACAACTTCCTTGTCAAGAACTATGCCATTTATCAGCATGGTGTCCTTGATGGATTCGCCTGGTTTCTTCTCAACCTTGACGTCGTCCACGTCCACCTTGTATTTGTCATCCTCCTTTTCAGCAACTTGCAAAATCGATTTAACAGCCAAATCAGCAAGGTATTCCTTGTGCTCAGCTACGAGTTTGCTTGCCATCGAAGTCATGGCGGTCTTCTTCAAATATTCTGGTGAGTTTAGGTCTACTGGGATGGCTATTTTCTCTAAAACTTCAAGGGCTTTTTCCAAGGCTTTCTTATAACCATCAATTATGATTGTGGGATGAATATTCTTGCCTATAAGTTCTTCAGCTTTCGCCAACAATTCTCCGGCCAAAATCACCGCTGTTGTTGTTCCATCCCCTGCTTCATTGTCTTGGGTTTTTGCTACTTCAACCATCATTTTGGCAGCGGGATGCTGAACATCCATTTCATCCAAAATGGTGCGGCCATCACTGGTTATTGTGACATCGCCAAAACTGTCCACAAGCATTTTGTCCATGCCCTTCGGGCCTAGCGAGCTTTTCACTGTTTCAGCTATTATGCGGGCAGCCATTATGTTAGTGTGCTGGGCTTCTCTTCCCCTTGAACGGGTTGAGCCTTCCTTTAATATTAGAACTGGGACTCCGGCTGATGCGGGTGATGACAAATCAAACAACCCCCTTAATGCGTCTCAATGAGAAACAGCATTACAATATAAATTTTTCTAAAAAGGCTGATGGATTAACTTGGTTTCAAAGCTGTTTTCAAACCTGTTCCAGTCAAAACAATGACAGTTTTTTCTCCTCGTCCAGCCTCGCCATTTTCCGTCTGCCTTTTATAGGCGGCGTAGGCCACGGCAGAGCTGGGCTCAACAAAAAAGCCCAATCCGGCAAGCTCCCTAAAAGCCGCGAGGATTCCGTCCTCCTCAACCATAACAGCTTCGCTACCAGTTTCGCTTAACGCCTTAACCATAACCTCTAAAAGGGGAGGATTAGTGCTAACCAGAGCATCAGCCAAAGATGTGACCTTCTCTGGGGGAGTGTAAGGCAAGTTCTTGAACCGGTGGTACAATGGCGAGACCTGTCTTGTCTGACACGCAACAACCTTAGGCATGTTTTCAATCACGTTCGAATCGGCTAGATGCCTAAAACCGTTAATAACGCCTAAAAGCAGTGTTCCAGCAGAAACAGGAAGATAAACCCTTTCTGGAGCCGCCCAGCCAAGCTGCTCGGCTATTTCATATGCTAAGCTTCTAATTCCATCGCGAAAAACTGGGTGGAGAATATGTCCCACATAGAATTTTCCCCTATCAGATTTTTGGGCTTCTTCGGCGACACGGCTACGAGTGCCCGAAACCTTGACAACTTCCGCACCGTAAAACATTATTTGGTTTAGTTTTGGTCCGGAAACATTTTCTGGAACATAAATTTTTGCCTTAATCCCTGCGCGGGCGGCATAAGCTGCAATGGAAGCGCCAGCATTCCCAGAGGAATCCTCGGAAATAAAGCCGTCATAAGCCTTGACGTGTTTATGAATGGCGGAGATAAGCACTGTTGAACCCCTGTCTTTAAAGGAACCCGTCGGGTTTAAGCCCTCAAGCTTAAAGTAAACGTTCTTAGAAAACTTGACCAGCGGCGTCCAGCCCTCGCCTAGAGTCACAACTTCTGAAGTTTTCACGTATGGGAAGAATTTTGTGTAACGCCAAACACCATGAACCCTTTTCCGAACACCTTTAACGTTGAAGGCAACGTCCAGCCTTAAATCCAGAGGGTTTCCGCATTTCCGGCACTTGTAATCTAAGAGGTTTGCTAATGGTTGTCCACAAACTGTGCACTTTATTTCATAGCTCATTAATCGAACAGCCCATCATATAATGTAAAAAGGGGTTATTTGTATGGTATGTAGTCTCTGCCCAGCAGTTCTCTGGCTATGATTATTCTTTGGATGTTCATAGCGCCCTCAGCTCCAATATAGTAAGACATTATGCCTCGCAGTCCCATCTCCAGTGGGCAGTCTTTAGTGTAGCCCCAAGCCCCCATCCATAGAAGCACATGCTCAAAAACTCTGAAGGCGAAGGGCGGCACCTTCAGCTTAACAGCCGAAATATACTTTGTAACCTCCAGCGGCGTGAAGCGCCCCCGCTTGTATTTTTCATCATTCATCCATGCTGTGCGGTAAACAAGGGACCTTAAGGCTTCAAGCTCAGCCCACATGTCCGCCAAATCAAACTGGATGCCCTCATACTTGCCAATTGGGTTTCCGAAGGCTTTCCGCTCCTTGATATACTCCATTCCAAGCTCTAAGGCTCTCTGGGCAGCCCCTATGCAGGTGGCGCCTATCAAAAGCCTCGCATTGTCAAAGCCCTCCATTGTTAGGTAAAAGCCTCTTCCCTCCTCGCCTACGCGGTATGCGTCTGAAAGCCTAACATTGTCCATAACTATGCTGCCCGTTGAAATAGCTATCCGCCCCATTTCCTCAAATCTTTTGCCAACCTCCACACCAGGCGCATTTATTGGCAAATAGAAGGCTGTCATGCCCCGGTGGGATGCCCCGGGCGGTGGTGGCGCCGTCCTAACCAGTGTGAAGTGCCCCCCGCCGAGTTTTTTGGCTTCTTCTGTTCCGCTAATGTAGGTTTTCTCGCCATTCAAAATCCAGTGGTCTCCATCTTTAACGCCAGTAGACTTTATTGCTGCCACATCTGAGCCTCCGCCAGCTTCTGTTGAGGCTATGCCTATGAAGGCTTCACCCCTAGCAGCTTTACGTATAACCTCTTCTCGGACCTTTTCTGTACAGTACTTGTCGGTTACAAATCCCCATGAAGCCTCAACTAGGAAAAGCACTGGCACAGCGATGCTTATGTCCGCGTAGCCCAGCTCTTCAGCCGCAATACAAGCGGTAACCCAGTTTGCACCGGCCCCGCCGTGCTCCTCAGGCACAGTCATAAGCAGCAATCCTAAATCAGCCAAACCTTTGATTATCTCCCTTGGAATTTCGCCCTTGCTATCCATCTCCCTAACCTTTTCCAGCTTGAGCTCTTTGTGGCACCATTCGCGGACTGCCTTGCGGAAAAGTTCCTCTTCCTCGGTGAAGCTAAAATTTACCATATTTTCACCCCGTTTAAGCCTAACCTAAATGCCCAAAGCATATAAAACTTGTTTTAAAGGCTCGGCAAACCCGTCTATGCTTTCCTAAACAAGTTGCAAGCCTTTCCTAAAGGCGTTTAAATTCGCCTCTAAAGTCTTCTCTGAAACGCTTTCTTTTATGCTCCTTTCCATGGATTCCACGCTGACTATTTGTGTTATCTTTGTTAATGCTCCGAGGATGACCATGTTGGCGAAGAGGCTTTCTCCGAAGGCTTTTCTGGCTGTTTCCGCTGCTGGCACCTTGTATGTTTTTGCTTTAACCTCTGGGATTTTTTCGACGCTGCTGTCAACTATTAGGGTTCCGTAATCCTTTAAGAGGGGCAAGTAATTGTCGAGGGATTCTTGGTTCATAGCCACAAGCACATCGCACTTTCTTACTGCTGGAAAGCCTATGCGGCTGTCCGAGATTATCACTTCACTTTTTGCTAGGCTTCCGCGGGCTTCAGCGCCATAACTTTGGGTCTGCACAACATTTTTCCCTTCAAAGGCGGCTGCCTTCCCCAAAATTTGCCCAGCTAAAACAACGCCTTGACCGCCATGCCCACCAATTATAGCTTCAATTCTTTTTGGCATCTTTCTGTGCTACCTCCTTTAAAACCGCGTAAACGCTTTCCACAAGCGTAAGCCTTTTTCTTTGAACGAATTCTCCGACAACGATTTTGTTTTCAAGATCTTCTTCCCCCATTTTTTCCGCCTCTGCCACTGGAACAGCATTTTCCCTAAACCACTTCAGCATTTCCCCAATGTCCTTGAACCCCGCTCTCCTACCGTAGGCTGTTGGACATTGGCTTACAACCTCAACGAATCTGAAGCCATCCATTTGAAGGGCCTTCTTAAAGCATTCTTTAAGCTCTTTGGAGTGGGCTGTAGTCCACCTCGCCGAATAATTAGCTCCAGTAACAGCTGCTAACCTAGCGGCATCCACTGGATGCTCAAAACTTCCATACGGAGTTGTTGTCGTCCGCGCTTTCAGCGGGGTTGTTGGAGCCACTTGTCCGCCCGTCATTCCATAAATCATGTTGTTACCCATTATGACGATGATGTCGGTGTTTCTCCTTGCCGCATGTATGAAGTGCCCCATTCCTATCCCGACAATGTCGCCGTCTCCCCCGAAAACAACAACATTGAGGTCTGGTCTCAGAAGTTTTATGCTTGTAGCCACCGGTATGCTTCTCCCATGCAGTGTGTGAACGGAATCCGCCAAATAATATGGCGACGGTATCCATGAAGAACAGCCAATACCGCTGACGAAACAGAACTTCCTAAAGTCGCTGTAGCCAAGCTCGTAAACAGCCCTCAAAAACGTGTCGCTAAGCACATATAAGCCGCATCCTGGACAGAAAGGAAAACGTAGACCGGGTCTCAAATAGTTGCTTGGCGAAAAACCTCCACTCATCCATTTACCCCTCCAAAATCTTGCCCAAAATCTCCTCCGGAGTGATTAGCTCCCCGCCGCCAATCTTGTTTAGAGGAACAACCCCTGCGGAGCAGCCAGCAACCCTCTTAACCTCGTTAACAATTTGCCCTAAGTTCATTTCCGGCACAATTATTTTTTCGGCGTTTTCCGCAAGCCTTTGCACTGGTTTTTCTGGGAAGGGCCAAAGGGTTTTCAAGCGGACGTAGCCAACTTTAACTCCCCTTTTCTCCGCTTCCTCAACAGCCTCGTAAATTGCCCGTGAGGTGATGCCGTAAGCCACTATGCCCACCCTGCAGTCTTCAATATTGTAGTCTTCCACCTCTACAATGTCGTCAACATTTTTCTTTATCTTGTTGTTAATAGCCTCCACGACTCGTCTATGGACTGTGGGGTCGGCTGTAAACCTAACCCCCCGCTCGTCATGGGTTGAACCAGTAACAGCAACATCAAACCCCTCGCCTATAGAAGGCATCGGCGCAACACTTTCCAAGCCGAAAAACATCTGCTCCCCAGCCTTGGGCTTTTTTCTGTTGATTATCTCGATGCTTTCTAAAGGCGGTATAAACAGGTGCTCTCGAAGATGGATTGTGGTTTCATCCGTCAAAAGGGTGACTGGTGTGCGATATTTTTCGGCAAGATTAAAAGCCCTAATGGTGAGTTCAAAAACCTCCTGAACAGAGTTGGGACAAAGCGAAATAGCCATGTAATCGCCATGGGTTCCCCAGCGGGCTTGCATAACATCTCCCTGCGCACACTTGGTTGCCTGTCCTGTGCCTGGACCAACCCTCTGAACATCAACGATAACGCATGGTGTCTCAGTCATAAAAGCCCACCCAATGGTTTCCTGCATCAAACTAAACCCTGGACCAGAAGTAGCGGTCATAGCCTTAACACCGCACCAGCTTGCGCCAACAACAGCTCCTATGGAAGCCAATTCATCCTCCATTTGGAGGAATATGCCGCCAACTTTCGGAAGACGCGCCGCCATATGCTCAGAAATCTCATTGGCTGGCGAAATAGGGTAACCAGCGAAAAACCTGCAACCAGCAACTATTGCAGCCTCAACGCATGCCTCGCACCCCTGTGAAAAAGCTCTTGTTCCCATTTTATCTCCCATTTTAGCACCCGTCGAGATGTTTTATTGCTCCTTGCATTTAGGGACTGTTAATGGGTATTAAGAGTTTTGCTGTGATTACAGGCTTTTAGAACTTTATGGCGAGCGGGTAGAAAAGGTGGAGAAAATGGGTAATAGATTTACGGCACTTTTTGAAGGTTTTAGGATCGTTTCCTTTGCGAAATTAAATGTTTATTAGATGAAAATAGGGTTATTGAGTTAATGGGATGATTTTTGAAAGCTGTTGCGCCACGTCCCTTAAGCCAAGTCTCTCAAAGGTTGTTAGTGTTGGTATTCCTCTTTTATCCCATCCGCGTTTTGCATAATACATGTCAAGAAGCATGTCAAATTTCGCTTGATCAAGCACTTTCCCTTTATAGGGACCCTTTGTGATGGGTTCTGTAAACCAACGTTTTGATGGATAGTCCATTGAACGTCTCCAGTTTTTGCCATATTCGCGTACCCAGAAGGCTCTTATTAGGGCGTATATCCTATCAGCCACGTTGTAGAGCAAATCGTCAAGGGGTATCTCCACACCGGTGGCTACTTTCAAAAGCCTTGAATACCATTCGAGTGGAAAGCCAAGCTCTATCCACGGAAATCGACATGAAACGAGGGATTCGAACATTCCTCCCCTTATCCTTTGGAATTCTATCACCTTGTCAACTTTAGCTTCCGTGTATCCTTCCCTGTCGGTTCTTATTTCCCAAGCAATAACCCAAGCCTCCTTGTGGTGGGCTCCTATGGATGATGTTGCAAAGGCAAGTGCCATCCCGGGAACCGTGTGGCAATCGTAAGCTGACATTTCCAGTCCTTTAACGTGCATAGCCCAATTTTGCGAGTCTCCGCCGATTTTTTGGCTTACCCGCATCACTCCTTCAGCCAACAGATTTCCGAGCTCACTGCGTCGATACGCAATGTCATAGATCAGAGTTTTCACCTTTTCAAAGTCTCCCCATTCCACCCCGTCTTTAATTAGTCCTTTCTCCGTAGCTTCCATGGCGAATGCTATGGTATTACCAAGAGAGATTGTGTCTAAGCCAAGTTCATCCGCTATCCTATTTAATACGGAAACTTTTCCAAGATGTCCCAATCCAATATTCGAACCTAGCATAGCAACGTTCTCATAGTCAAGCTCGGACTCTCTTCCCTCGCAGTCGAGGACAACATTTCCACAAGCCATGTTGCAGTATGGGCACCCTCTACGTTTAACTTTAGCCGCCTCCATTGCAAATCCATTTATGAGATTACCAAATTCGAAGATTCCTTCTCTAAAGTTATATGTAGGCAAAACACCATTTTCATTAGCCCAATCTAAAGTTGCCATCGTCCCCTGCCTTATCCAGAAACCATAATTGTCTCTGGATTTAATATCGTCGTAAGCTTCTTTTGCAAGCTTATCATATCCCTCAGGATCAGCCAGAGGAATATCCTTAGAACCCTTAAAGACTATGGCCTTAACTTTCTTGGAGCCCATAACGGCGCCCATTCCAGGCCTACCGCCAGCCCGTCCCTCCTGCGAGACAACTGTTGCGTATCTAACCATGTTTTCTCCACCGGGTCCTATGACGAGTACTCCAATGTTTTTTCCATGCACCTCTTTAAGCTCCCTCTCTGCTTCGAAAGTGGTTTTGCCCCATAGGCCATCTGCGCTTAAAATGTAGCCCTTCCCCTCTTCCACGTAAATATAAACTGATTTTTCGGCTTTTCCGTCGACAACTAAGGCGTCGAATCCGGCTTTGCGCATTTGCACAGCCGCCATTGTTCCAACATTTCCATCTCCATAGCCCAAGGTAAGGGGGCTTTTAGCAGCTATAACCAATTTCCCCAAACTCGGCCCTGGAAGACCTGTCAGTGGACCAGCAGCGACTATAAGTTTGTTTTCTGGACCTAGAGGATCTGTTTCCGTTCTCAGTTCGTCGAAGAGAATCCTAGCGGCGAAACCTCGTCCACCAATGTATTTTAATGCGAAATCAGCGTCGTAATTCTCAACTTCAATTTTTCTGTTTGAAAGGTTTATCCTTAAAATCTTGCCGTTCCACCCATACATTCTTATCACCGCTTAAGCACGAATAACCAGTTCTAAATTTTTAAAACTTTAGGCTGAAGATTTTTATATTAACATGCTTAAAAGAGTAATCTCTACATGAGGGATGTCATATGAAAGTAGGAAAAGTAATAACAGTTGTTGAAACTCATTCTTCGGGTGAAACAACAAAAGTTGTTATGAGTGGCTATCCGCGTATTCCTGGCAAGACAATGTGGGAAAAGACACAGTACTGCCAAAAGCATCTTGACAACTGGCGAAAGGCCCTCATGATGCAGCCTAGAGGCTTTTCAGGAATACTTGGCGCTATAATCACCGAGCCGGCAAATCCGAAGGCGGACTACGGTGTAATATTCATGTATACTGGTGGATATTTCAACTCTTGTGGAGACAGCACATTCGCTGTGACAAAAGTTTTAATCGAACAAGGCATGATAGAGGTTAAGGAGCCTATAACAGAGGTAACCCTCGACACCGCTGCTGGACTTGTTAAAGTGGAGGCAAAAGTTGAGGGAGGCGAAGTCCAAGACATATCCTTTGAAGGTATTCCATCCTTCTATGAAGGAGTTAAAAAGGTTAAGGTTCCAGACATTGGCGAAATAAACGTGGACGTTGCCTACGGAGGACTTTACTACGTATTTGTTAAGCCGGATGATGTTCGCGTCCAAGTTAAGCCTGAAAATGCACGTGAACTGATCCGCGTTGGTATGAAAATACTTAACGCCGCTAACAAGCAGATAAAAGTGGAGCATCCAGAAAACCCAGAATTAAACAAAATTGATCTTGTAACCTTCTCAGCTAAACCCGTTAAATCTAACCACCACTTCAGACACGCAAATGTTTACGCGGATACCATATGCGTCTCACCCGCTGGGACGTCTGTTAGCGCCAAACTAGCCATGCTCAGGGCTAAGGGAGAGTTTAAGGTAGGGGATCGCCTAATAGTTGAGAGCCTTGTTCATCCAGACTTAACGATGACGGGCGAGATCTGCAGAGAAACCAAAGTCGGCAAATATAAGGCGATAATACCGAAACTTTCTGCAAAAGCATACATAATAGGTTTACAGCACTGCATCCTAGAAAAAGACGACCCGATAAAGTATGGCTTCCTTCTAAGCTAGGTGTCCCTAAAGTGCTTTTTCTGAGCGACAATGACGTACAACGTCTCATAACCATGCGAGAAGCCATAGACGCTGTTGAAGAAGCCTTTAAGGAACTTTACCTTGGGAAGGCAATTCTTCCAGAACGAACCACCCTAATGCTGAAAAATGGAAGCATTTCCCAGATGAGCGCGTACCTAGAGGAGGCAAATGTAGCCGTCACCAAAGTTTTTGGAATATTTCCAAAAAATGCAAAATATAACCTTCCAACAACAGTGGCCACTCTCCTAGTTTATGACATAGAAACCGGAAAAATAGCCGCTGTAATGGACGCCACATATCTAACCGCAATCAGAACGGGGGCTGTTAGCGGAGTTGCAACAAAATATCTCGCGCTGAAAGACTCTAAAAAAGTTGGAATAATAGGTTGTGGTGCGCAGGGCAAGACTCAACTGTGGGCCATTACAGAGGTTAGGAACATAGAGAAAGTTTACGCATATGACAAAATAGAGGGCGCGAAAAAAGCCTTCTCCGATGAAATGTCCAAAAGATTAGGCATAGACATAATCCCTGTTGACTCATCCAAAGACGCCGTAAAAGACGCCGACATAATAATAACAGCCACTACATCCGCCGATCCAGTTGTTAGGGGAGAGTGGGTGAGGGAGGGAACTCACATCAACGCTATCGGCTCCTACTATCCGCACGCTAGAGAGTTGGATACCGAAACAATAGTGAAGTCAAAAGTTATTGTAGACTTAAAAAGGGCGGCACTTGAAGAAGCTGGCGACATAATAATACCAATTAAAGAGGGGGCCATCACAGAAGGGCATATCTACGCCGAATTAGGCGAAATTGTTTCAGGCAAAAAACCTGGAAGAACTGATGACAAGGAAATAACAATATTCAAGGCTGTCGGTTTGGCAATTCAAGACGCTGCCGTTGCAAAACTTGTCTTCCAAAAATTTGTAAATCGATACTTAGGAAACTTTTATGGCGGTAAAATGGGTAGAGGGAAGTAAAACTCCAAGTTTAAAAGTACGGCAGATCATTTGCTCTTTTTTTCTTTTAAGGCTTTAATTTTGGATTCAGATGGAAATTTTCGAGTTGTTGCCATAAAATTTAAAAACGCGGGGAATTTAATTCTTTTTCCGAGGCGTTAAGAGATGGTGTCCTCAAAAATTTTCGTGGTTGGCGTTCTAATAGCCTTGCTTGCCGGTGTAGGCATTGGATATATGATTCCCAGGGAAGCTGGGCCTGGAGGTTTACGTGGAGAAATACCAATTGGTATTTTGATGCCTCTAACCGGAGATTTTGCCAGCTATGGAGCAAGGGGAAAGGCTTGCGTTGAACTTGCTGAAAGCGAAATCAAAAGCTTCGTTCAAAGCGCTGGCCTACCAGTAACTTTCAAGTTTTACTACGAGGATACTGAAACTAAGTCGGATGTAGCCCTACAGAAAGTGCAGACGCTAGCTGCAAAGGGTGTAAAAGTTGTGACGGGTCTTCTTTGCAGCGCTGACATTCAAGCTATCAAGGCATATGCGGATAGTAATAAGATCGTTGTAATCACTCCGTTTTCAACGGTTGCAGAGCTTGGCGTTGCTGGTGATTATACCTTTAGGCTTATTCCACACGACGACATGGAAGGCGTCGCCTTGGCAAAACTTGTTTACGGTTTGGGCTTTCGCTATGTTGCAATATTACAGAGAAAAGATCCATGTGATATTTCAATAGCCCAAATGTTTAAAGAGAAATTCGAGGAGTTTGGCGGCGAGATCCTTACATACGTGGAGTATGAACCCGGTACAACTGAGTTTTCAACCGAGCTAGCAGCGTTAGAAAGTGCTGTTAAACCAGCCATCAATCAGTATGGCGCTGATAAAGTTGCAATTCAAACTCTGACATGGGAGGATCTTGCTCAAGTTCTAGCGCAAGCTAAAGCACGTAACAGCATAACCCTTTCAGTGAGATGGTTTGGTGGTGACGCTGTAGCTCTAAGCACAGTCATATTGGAAGATGCGGGTAACGTTGCTGCACAAACACAACTTTTAGCCGGGTTCTACTATGCTCCAGAATCGCCCAAAAAAGAAAAAGTGGTAAATTACGTTAAGGATAAACTTGGAGAAGAGCCAGATATCTACAGCCTCATCGCATATGACTGCGCTTGGGTTGCAGCCTTATCAATTCTCCAAGCGGGCGTGAACGACGGCGAGGTTATACAAAAAGTTGTTCCATATGTGGCAAACAACTATTTTGGAGCCAGTGGATGGACAGAACTTGATGAAACAGGCGATAGGACAGGTTTAGACATAATCTTCTACCAAGTAAAACAGGTAGATAGCGACTACAAATGGGTTGTTGTTGCCAAGTATTCCGCCGCAACCGGCAGTGTAGAATGGCTTACTTAAGGCAGAGGTACAGTAGGTGCTAAGAACCGAAGACATCAAAAAGTACTTTGGTGGACTAAAAGCCGTAGATGGCGTCAATTTAAACGTTGAGCGAAAGAAGATAACACTACTAATAGGACCTAATGGAAGCGGGAAAACAACGCTAATCAACGTTATCACTGGCTATTACAAGCCTGATGGAGGAAAAGTGTACTTTGAAGGCGAGGACATAACAGGGCTGCCAATGAACAAAATATACGAAAAACGCATTGTAAGATCCTTCCAAATCCCCTCCCTTTTTCTAAGTTTAACAGTTTTAGAAAACCTCTTAGTTGCTGGAAGAGGAAATCCGGGCGAATCATTAGTACGAAGCTTTGTTAAAGGAAGATGGATTGAATGCGAAGAAAAGATGGTTAAAAAAGCAGTTGAGGTTATGAAGATCTTAAAGCTCACCGAATTTTGGAATACACCCATAACATCCCTGCCCGCGGGACATTTAAAGCTGGTTGAAATAGGAAGAGCCTTAATGGCTGATGCTAAAATGGTTATTTTAGACGAGCCGATCTGTGGTGTTTCACCAAAACTTGCCAGTGAAATATTCCAACACATCACAGAATTAAGAGATGAACAAGGACTAACATTCCTAGTGATAGAGCATAGGCTCGATATTGCATTACCCTTCGCCGATTATGTCTACGTCATGCACAACGGCAAGGTAATCTCAAAGGGAACACCTGAACAAGTAATAGGTGATCCTCTCGTAAAGAAGGTTTACGTAGGCGAATAACAATGCTAAGTGTAACCAACCTTAACTCGGGCTACGGAAAATTCCATGTGTTATTTGATATAAACATTGAATGTGGAAAATCCGAAATAGTATCGGTTATAGGGCCGAATGGAAGTGGTAAAACAACCCTTTTAAACACCATTTTTGGGCTGGCAGATATATTTTCAGGTTCGATAATTTTTGAAGGGAAAAAGCTTAACAATATGCCACCGCATGAAATCTCTAAAATTGGAATAGCCTATCTTCCTCAAGCGAATAACGTGTTTGCAGATTTATCAGTCCGAGAAAACTTGTTAATGGCCGGCTATCCTCTAAACTCGCAAGAGTTAAAAAGCGCCATGGACGACGTGTTTTCCATATTTCCAACGCTTAAATCCTTCCTTCATAGGAAGGCTGGCACACTGAGTGGCGGGGAGAGACAGATGCTTGCAATAGCTATGACGCTTATGCGAAAACCACGGTTGATCATGTTAGATGAGCCATTATCAGGACTTGCCCCGGTAATCTGTCAAAAAATTATAGAGAAAATAGTCGAATTAAGAGATAAGCTTGGTGTTGGTATAGTATTAGTTGAACAAAATGCAAAGAAAGCATTGGATATAAGCGATAAAACATACTTGATAGTTAGCGGCAAGAACATTTTTTCAGGAAAGCCCGACGAACTTTTGAGATATGGAGAGCTTGTTGAACTCTATTTAGGGTTAAAGGCGGAAGGAAAATGATCGATCCAACATTGATGGATTCTATAACTTATTCTTCCCTTCTTGCAGTAATGACTTTTGGCTTAAGTTTTGTACGCAGAACCACAGGCGTGTGGAATATTGCTCACGCTAGTCTTGTAACGATAGGCGCATACGTTGTTTTTACATGTATAAGTTTTTGGGGTGGAAGCCCTTACGTCTGTTTGCCTTTAGCCTTCATTTTAAGCGCTATAATTGCGGTCGTAGAATACATTTCGATTATAGAACCTTTAAGGAAGCGTAAGGCTTCAACAACTATGATGCTTGTTAGCACTCTCGCCTTCGACCTAATGATGTTAAGTGTCATAAACATTTATGCAGACTACCTTCAGGATACTTTCAACTTTCCTTCAAAAAACTTTCTGTTAAGAAAATTGGATTTTGAATTTTTGGGCGAACCAGGCATTTTTTGGGCGTCTGTATCGCTTTTAATTGGATTTTTGATGGTTTTGTATGCTATACTCAATTATACGAAAATTGGCGTTGCGCTCAAGGCATGTGTATGCAACCCGATGCTAGCGAGTATCAGCGGGATAAATGTAAAATATTCCAATATTCTTTCATGGCTCATTTCCGGTGGGTTAGGAGGAGTTGCAGGTGGACTTCTACCTCTATGGGTTCAAGGAAAACCCGTTCTTGGCGACTCGTTACTTGCAATTATGTTCTGTGCCAGTATAGTTGGAGGTGTTGAAGAAATTTATGGAACCGTATTGGGAGGCTTTCTAGTAGGGTTTACACAAATACTTGGAACATCGGCTTTATCCCTATTTTTAGGTCCAGCCGTAATTCCATATAAGACAATTGTACCAATGATAATTTTAATATTGACCTTACTTTTCGCCCCGAACGGAATAGCGAAGGTGAACTGGAAAAAGATCCTAACAATTGCTAAGTTTGGAGGCGCATCTAAACGGAAAGCATAATCTTGTTCATAATTGATTTAATAGCACTTTTCGCAATATACTTAATATTAAATCTCAGTCTAAACTTGCAGCTTGGGTACGCTGGAATACCTAATTTTGGCCTAGTTCTAGCAGTTACAGGCGGAGCTTTCACTGTGGGATGGCTTCCTATAAGACTCTGCACGTGGATATTTAACATAGACTCGCAATTGGGCGGAAACATTGTAAAAAACAACGCAATAATTGTGTCTCAAATTAACCGTCATATTCAAAGTCAACCCTTAATCGGACTTGGCGTGTTTATATTAACGCTTATCGTTGCCATGGGCGTTGGTGGTTTTCTAGGATTCATCTCGTCATATCCGGCAATCAGACTGAGGGCTGATTATTTGGCTATAACGCTTTTGGCACTAGGCGAGGTCTTATCAATTATAGGAAGAAATTATGAACCGCTCGTAGGAGGCGTTATAGGAATAGCCGTACCGGACGTATGGGGTTGGCTAGGTCGCGACAGATTCACTCTAATCACAGTTGTGCTACTTGCAGCAGCCATAGGAACATTCTTGTTTCTCGAGGTTCTGGCTAGGTCACCCTTATGCCGAACTTTCCGAGCAATGAGGGATAATGAAGTGGCAGCTTCATCCATGGGAAAGGACGTGGCGAGAATTAGGCTGGAAGTTTTGGTACTTGGCTCTATGATTTCTGGTTTGGCTGGTGCACTCTACGCATTTTATACATGTTATGTGGGTCCAGCGGTTTATGGCAGATTAGAGTGGACTTTTCTTCCCTGGCTTATGGTGATATTTGGGGGAGTGGGGAACAACTTTGGCGTTGCTTTAGGCACCCTCGTCTTTATCACATTGAGGAAACTGATAGTGTACTATAAATACTCATTCGCCTTCCTACCCTTTGATGTTGTCTGGCTGGAATACCTTCTGTTGGGCTCAATGATCCTTCTAATATTGATTTTTAGGCCGTCAGGCATATTGAAGGAAAAGCCGAGTCAAACTATGCCACAGGCTAGACTGGAGAAAATTGTTGGAGAGGCGTCAAGAAAGGAAAGTGAAAGGCAAATGGAAAGCGTATAAAAGCAGAACTTTCAGACCTCTCTAATAGACAGAGACTTTGGCAACGCCCTTAACCTTCAAGAATTCTGGGATAAGCTCTCCTGGAACTTTCTTTTCCATAATGAGCGTTAGCCTTGGTTCCGGAGAAAGCTCCGGATCATCAACAATCGCCTGCCTTATACTTAAGCCGTTTTTTGCTAGTATCATGGCTGAATTTGCCAATATGCCTGGTGTTCTAGCGTCGGTGGGAGTTATTTCTACGACGCCAAGCTCCAAGTATTTTGCTATCTCCTTTAGGGAGTGTCCCGCGGACCTTAAGCCTTCGAATATTAGGCGCAGTTCGCGGTTTGCCCTTATGGTGTTTATTGTCTCGTTTACTGTTCTTCTGTCTACGCCTGCCACTCTTGCTATGCGGGTTGACGGAATCTCTATCTCATTCAAGTATATTTTTCCGTTTTTCACGCTTAGTCCGTTTTCTACGAGAATTCTTGCTACTTTTAGGCGTTCCGGATAATTTTCAAAGTGCTTTTTTATTGTGTTCCACATGTTTCCGTTGCCTAATGTACTTTTTTGTGCAATAAAGTATAAATATGTTCACAGTATTATTATATGCTTAAACGTACTAAAGTGTACATAGGTGAACCCTTATGAGCTTTAAAGTTCAAAAAAGCGAATACCCCACCATGCTGGACGCTGATGAAATACCCACTACATGGTACAACATACAAGCAGACCTGCCAGAACCGCTCCCGCCACCACTGGACCCAACAACCATGAAGCCCATAGAGCCAAAACTGCTTGAAAGAATATTTGCAAAAGAGCTGATAAGACAAGAAGTTTCCACAGAACGCTTCATAAAAATCCCAGAAGAAGTTTTAGACGCTTACTTAAGACTGCCAAGACCAACGCCCCTTTATAGGGCTAGGAGACTTGAAAGGTTTCTTAAAACACCGGCGAAAATATACTTTAAATGCGAGAATTTTAGCCCAACTGGAAGCCATAAGACAAATACTGCTATAGCTCAAGCCTATTACAACAAAGAGCAAGGCATAAAAAGGCTTGTAACTGAGACCGGTGCCGGACAGTGGGGCACAGCCCTAGCTTTTGCCTGCACAATTTTCGGTTTAAAATGTCGCATATACATGGTTCGTGTTAGCTACCAGCAGAAGCCTGGCAGAAGAACAATAGCGCAGTTGTATGGCGCTGAAATGTTTCCCTCGCCTAGTGACCAGACAAACTTTGGAAGGAAACTCTTGAAGGAGAACCCGAACCATCCGGGGACGCTGGGTATAGCCATAAGCGAAGCCATAGAGGACACGGTTACACATGAAGATACAAGGTATTCTTTAGGCTCTGTTCTAAATCACGTGTTGCTGCACCAAACCATAATAGGCTTAGAAGCAAAAAAGCAGTTTGAGATAATTGGCGAGTATCCAGATGTTGTATGCGGATGCATAGGCGGAGGCTCCAACTATGCTGGCTTCTGCTATCCCTTTATGATGGACAAGCTTAAGGGCAGGACGGAAACGGAATTTGTGGCTTGCGAGTCCAAGGCTGTTCCTCACACAACAAAGGGCGTTTACACCTACGACTTCGGTGACACAGCCCAACTGACACCACTGCTAAAAATGCTCACAATAGGGCATTGCTATGCTTGCCCGCCAATCCATGCTGGAGGCTTAAGGTATCACGGCATGGCTCCTTCAATTTCTTATCTAATTCATAAGGGGTATATGCGTTCAATCGCCTACCACCAAAGCGAAGTTTTCCAAGCAGCCCAAATACTAGCCCAAACAGAAGGCCTCATAATTGCCCCTGAAACAGCCCACAGCCTAAAATTTGTCATAAATGAAGCCTTGCGATGCCGAGAAACTGGTGAAAAGAAGGTTATCGCCATGAACTACAGCGGGCACGGACTGCTCGATTTAGGCGCATATGAACAGTTCTTGGCTGGTAAACTTGTGGATTACGAGCCGGAAAAAATCGAGGTTCCAAAAATTGTTAGAGAACCCTAAAAGGGGGCGGTGAACAAGTGGTTTACGCAATTCAAACCGACAAAGTGGCAGAGTTTAAAGTTGTTCTCTTGCCCATTGAAAAGTTTAAGCCCCACGAGAAAGGTTCCCCATTGTATTTGGAGATGTTAAAAAGAGAGATTCTCAGAGATGGCGTTCTAAAATATCCAATAATCGCCGATGAAAAGACAAAAGTCATACTGGATGGGATGCACCGCTGGCTTGCCCTTAAAAGTCTAGGCTACAAGCAAATACCAGCTCTGCTCGTTGACGCTTTCCAGAACCCTCAAATCCGCATTGGAAGGAGACGCATACACCACTACATAAGTGACTCTAGCGTGCGGATAAAGGCTGAAGACGTGATAAAAGCAGCTTTAAGCGGAAAATTGATGGAACCCCGCACCACCCGCCACTTTTTCCCCTTCCTAAAACCGCCTAGAGTAGACTGTCCACTGGATTCTCTGGGAAAGGATGCTCCGCAAGACGTTTCCAATTATCTTGCAAAAATGACACCGGAAGAAAGCCGAAAAGCCATAGAAGGCTGGCTTGAAGAGATATCCGAAGAGCTTGAATTTTTAAGGAGGAGAATCGAAGAAGTGAAAAAAGAAAAGGAAGAATTCATAAACAGGATAAAAAGCTTAAACTCAACTAACACCAACTTTTCTAACTCTCTTTTACATGCAACTTTCACAAGCAAGTTTTAATAAACATCGAAAGTACTATAATAGCAGCAGAGGCTAAACTGTGATCCCTATAAACGCTCCACAAATAGGCGAAGAAGAGGTTGAAGCTGTTGTAAAAGTTTTGAAAAGCGGCATCCTTACTCACGCGCTTGGCGCTGGACCGATGGTTAAAAGGTTTGAGGGGGAGTTTGCAAGATTTGTTGAGGCAAAACATGCAATAGCAGTAAACAGCGGAACAGCGGCGCTGCACACGGCTATTGTGGGCGTTGGAATAAAGCGAGGCGACGAAGTCATTCTTCCAAGCTTCACTTTTGTGGCAACAGCCGAAGCCGTTGTCTTAGCCGGAGCCAAACCAGTCTTTGCAGACATAAACCCGGAAACCTACAACATTTCTCCAGAGGCTGTTGAAAAGGCAGTAACGAAAAAGACTAAGGCCATAATAGCTGTGGACCTTTATGGCTCACCAGCAGACCTAAAGCCGATAAGGGAAATTGCCGACAAACATGGACTAAAAATTATTGAGGATGCAGCCCAAGCCCATGGCGCATTATATAAGGGCAAACCGGTAGGAGCTTACGCTGATGTGGCATGTTGGAGTTTTTATGCAAGTAAAAACATGACAACCGGGGAAGGCGGCATGATAACAACCAACGACGAAGCGATTGCTGAAACTTTAAGGCTTGTGAGAAGCCATGGAGAAAGGGAAAAATACAAATCCATTCTTTTAGGCCACAATTACCGCATGCCGGAAATAGAAGCCGCAATAGGCACTGTGCAGTTGAAGAAGCTTCCCGGGTTTCTGCAGAAAAGAAGGGAAAACGCAGAAAAGCTTACAGTCAAATTACGCGAGGCTAAAGGTCTTCGGATGCCAAAAGAGGAAAAAGGTTGCAGGAACAGCTGGTACCTTTACACGGTAAGGCTAAAAAGTGCAGATAGAAAAAAGAGAGACGCCATAGTTGAAAAACTGAGGGATGAGGGTATAGGCGCCGAAGTATATTATCCATGGCCCATCCATAGTATGCCCTTTTACCGCAAATTTGCAAAGGGGAAGCTTCTGGAAACAGAAAAAGCCTCAGAGCAAGTTTTCTCTCTTCCTGTGCATCCCGGCGTTACCTTTGAGCAGATAGACTTTATAGGCGAGGCTGTTTCACGTTTATTAAAGAACGGTTGAGACAGCTAGGTTTTTATATTTATAGCAGCTAGTATAATGCCCTCACCAAAATTGGTGGTTTTGCGGGGCACCGCCTCATGCCAAAGGTAAAAGTTATTATAATGGGTGCAGCAGGAAGGGACTTTCACAATTTTAATGTCTATTTTAGAGACAACGATGCCTATGAAGTTGTGGCTTTCACAGCCACGCAGATTCCAGGCATAGAGGGAAGAATTTATCCGCCAGAGCTATCGGGCAGAAACTATCCGAAAGGTATACCAATTTACCCAGAAGAAGAATTGCCAAAGCTGATAAGGGAGCATGATGTTGACCAGGTGGTTTTTGCCTACAGCGACGTCTCCCACGAGTATGTCATGCATAAGGCATCGATAGCTCTAGCGAATGGCGCAGACTTCCGGCTGATGGGTTCGAAGACAACTATGCTTACGGCTAAGGTTCCAGTAATCTCCGTAGGCGCGGTAAGAACAGGTTCTGGAAAAAGCCAAACCTCGCGGCAAGTTGCAAAAATTCTAAAGAGTAGAGGATTAAACGTGGTGGTTATTAGGCATCCAATGCCCTATGGCGATTTGAGGAAGCAGGTTTGCCAACGCTTCGCTTCATATGAAGACCTTGACAAATACGAGTGCACCATCGAAGAGAGAGAAGAGTACGAACCTCATATAGACAATGGCATAATAGTTTACGCAGGAGTCGACTACGAGAAGATTTTAAGAGAAGCTGAAAAAGAAGCTGACATAATCGTTTGGGATGGGGGAAACAACGACATACCCTTCTACAAGCCAGACCTTCACATAGTTGTGGCAGACCCCCACAGAGCCGGACATGAAATCACATATCATCCGGGGGAAGCCAACCTTAGAATGGCAAACGTTGTGATAGTTAATAAGGTTGACACTGCAGACCCCAAAAACATCAGCTTAGTTAAAGAGAATATAAGAAAGGTTAATCCTAACGCTGTTATACTTGAGGCTTCTTCGCCAATAACCGCTGACAAGCCAGAACTCATTAAGGGCAAACGTGCACTTGTAATTGAAGATGGGCCGACATTAACCCATGGGAATATGCCCTACGGCGCCGCCACAATATTGGCGAAACAGCTTGGAGCAAGCGAAATAGCTGACCCAAGACCATACGCTGTTGGCTCAATAAAAGAAGCCTATGAAGAGTACCCTCACCTTGGAGCGGTTTTGCCGGCCTTAGGCTATGGAGAAAAGCAGATTGAGGAACTTAAGGAGACAATATCACGCACACCGTGCGATGTTGTGGTCATAGGGACACCTGTTGACTTAAGAAGGATCATGGAAATCAACAAACCCACAGTGCGGGTGAAATATGAGCTAAAAGTTCTAGGACCATTATCCTTGGAGCAGATTCTAGAAAACTTTCTTAAAAAGGTGCAGATACATGGAAAATGAAGGCAGCGAAATCTCCCGCGTAAAAATAAAGTTCATTATTGAAGGTTTAGGCGAAGCTGAGGGCGAGCTTATCCGCCACCTAGCCCCGAGGACTGTGGACATGATTGTCCGAAAACTTCCATTAGAAGGAAGGGCAGCCCTTTGGAAGGAGGAAATCTACTTTGAAATCCCCGTGAAAATGGGGGAGGAAAAAGCAAAGAGCACTGTTGAAAAGGGCACAATAGCCTTTTGGCCGATGGGAAGCGCCCTATGCATATTTTACGGTGAATCTCAACCCTACAGTCCGGTGAATGTTTTAGGCAAAATAACAAAAAACCTTGAACTTTTCAGCAAGGTGAAAAGCGGAACAACTATTAAAGTGGAAAAGTTATAGGAATACGCTTTCACTCCAACTTTTCAAAAGTCTTTCACATTCCTCTTTAACATCTTTCCGGCGGGTTTTCCTTTTTAACGTTTCAAGGAATTCTATGCGCTTTTCTACAGAGCGCCTTTCGGCTTCCCCACCATAATACATTTTTCCTTCAAGAAACTCCTTCATGTGATGAGCTTTTTGCATAAAAAGACTTGCGGCATCCACTGGATTTGCCACGGCATACTTATTTGCCCATATAGAAGCTTCAGACTCTCGGAGTTGTGTAAAACCGTCAATCTCAACTATGCTTTTGATATTCGCTCTTAAAAAATCGTAATAGCCAGCAGTCTTAACAAGTTTTAAAGCGGTTCTAACCTTCTGTTTAAAATCTGGGCTCCCCTTAACCGTTAAGCGGTGTCTATAACCCTTCTTGGCAAGCTTTTCAGCTTCTTTAACTTCATTGGTGGTGTAAACTCTTTTTGGATAAGTCAAGCGGTCAGCTCCACGCGAAAATTAAGATGGTAGCATTGTGAAGTGAAAACGGTTTAGTCCACAGCCTTGTAAATCTTAATGGCGTGGTTGCCGGAAACCAACTGAACCAACCCGTCGTCTTCAAGCTGTTCGAGAAAGTCTTTTGCCGTGCTTATCCTAATGTTGAAGCGGGTTGCCACGGCGTAGGGTGTTAAAACCCTCATCTTCTTTAGCTCTTCAAGAATTTTCCCCTCTTTAACGTCAGGGACGAATATTCCAGTCAGCTTTTTCTCCTTGGCCGCAACCTTCTCCTTTTCCTTCTTCTTTTTCTCCTCTTCAGCCTTCCTCATCTGCATTCGTTCCATCTGTTTCAAGCTGAGCTTCTTCTTTCCACCCATAACCATGCATCCTCTAGGCGATTTTAATCATGGAATAAATCCAGTTTGCTTCTTATATATGTTGCTAGCCTTCAATGAGGTATATTTTAAAAAGAAAGAAGGGATAGGCGGCTGTTATCTGCCCATAACTTTTCTTGCGGCAATCTCGATGTCTTCAGCCTTTATAGTCTTTCTTCCCGTATGCATTGCAAAGTCCAGGGCTTCCTTAGCTATCTTTATCCCAATCTCTTCAAGAGCTTTAGCCAGCTCCTTTGCAGCTGCCTCGCTCACTCGGTCTGCTCCAGCCTTCTTGCACAGCCTATGCATGGGAGCAATTGCTAACTCTAAATCTGCCATAAAGACTCCTCCGTAACTTCTTTTTGTATTTGAAGCAATATTTAACGTTTATTGCATTCCATCTTCCAAAATTGGGCATCAAAGCTGAACTTTCTTTAACTGATAGAGGAAATTATAAAAACGTCTAGGATTGTAGTCTTATGCTCAAAGTGGCAGTCCACATGAAACCCCAAAAGTTTGTTGACGCCCACATCCATCTATCAGACGAAGAATATGTGGGAAAAATTGAAGAAATAATTTTGGACGCGAAGAACTCCAATGTAGTAGCTTTGGTTTCAAACTCCATGAACCTAGAGACGAGCATAAAAAGCCTAGAGTTGGCTGAACGCTACAATGGAATGGTTTATGCCGCCCTTGGGATTCACCCGTGGAACGTAAACATGTCAACGGAGAAGGAATTGCAGCAAACATCGGAACTTATAATGGAGCAGAAACAGAATAAAGCTCTAATAGCCATAGGCGAAATCGGTCTAGACTACAAGTATGAGAAAATTTGGAATAAGCAGCTAATGGTCTTTGATGAAATGTTACATTTGGCTGAAAAGCTGAATTTGCCAGTTATAATTCATTCCCGTGGGACAACCGCGCAAATAGTGGAAATGCTTCCATCATACAATCTGAAAAAAGTTCTTCTACACTGGTTCAGCAACCCCATAAGCGTGTTACCAAAAGCCATCGATAAGGGATATTACATAAGCGAAGGACCGCCGACAGTCTACTCCAACGGCATACGTGAAGTCGTCAAAAAGGTGCCCCTAACAAACCTTTTAACAGAGACTGATGGACCAGTACGCTATTTTAAAAGCCCCTTCGATGGAAAAATGACGACCCCAGCGTTTATTCCTACAGTTGTTGGTGCAATAGCCGAAATTAAAAAAATAAGTTTTGAAGAGGCTGCTGACCAGATAGTTAAAAATTTCGAGGAATTTTTTGGAGTGCACATAATTTAGGGGTTTTAAAACGAGTAAAGTTAAATTAGCCTTTTTGTTTATGAATGTTCACTTTAATTGGCATGGGCTGAAATGCCAAGGACGATGAAGGTGCTTGGGGGACAATAGAGCTTGGGAAAGGTTCGCACAGAACACATTAAACGCATAGCCAAAGAGCTTGTTAGACGTTTTCCCAACAAGTTTTCCAGCAACTTCGAGGAAAACAAGCGTGTTGTCGCAATGCTCCTGCAAGGGACCACAACACGCGTCCGAAATCAAATTGCCGGATACATAACTCACATTTATTCCGGCATGGAGACATCAGCCCCCGCTGAAAACCCGGAAGAAGGCGAGTAACTTTATTAGAAGCCTCTCCATTTTTAAAGTCGAGCATGGCGAGGCCATAAGCAATGATAGACCAGTATAGACGTGGGTGGGCTTTAAGATACCTACGAGAGGCAAAGGCAGAGCTTGAAGCTGCAAGGAAAATGCCTTACATGGCTCCAAGCCTAATTTTAGAAGCCATAAGAAAAGCTAGAAACGCCATATACTACAGCCTTGGAGAGCCAGCCTTCATAGAAAATGTTGTAAGGGAAGCTGTTGAAAAGATGCAGTTTGGAAATGACCCAGTTTTAAGATGTCTTGTGGAAATTGAGGGAATGATGCAACAGATGGCACAGATGGAAGAGGTAAACGGAGAAAAAGCCGTAAAACAGGCGGACAACCTAATACAGTTGGCTTCAGAAATCGTTGAAACATTGATAGGAGAAAAAGTGGAAGATTAAAAGCGGCTAATGCTTTAGCTTCTCAACAGCCTTACTTATTCTGTCTAAGGCTTTCTGAATGTTTTCTATGGAGTTGGCAAAGGATATGCGCAAGTATCCCTCACCGTATTTTCCAAAGGATGTTCCGGGGAGAACAGCCACACCAGCCTCGTTAAGCAGGTAGTCTGAAAACTCTTTAGATTTCTTTCCAATGCCTTTTATGTTTGGGAAAACGTAGAAGGCGCCCTTAGGCTTTTTACAAGTTATGCCTTTAATGTTGTTTAAGCCTGAAACGATGACTTCTCTTCGCTTTCTAAATTCGGCAACGATTTTATCCACAGAGTCTTGGGGACCCTTTAAGGCTTCAACCCCAGCCATTTGGACGAAGGCACACGTGCATGAATTCGAGTTAATCATCAGTTGTATGATTTTTTCCGCCAAGTCTTTTCGCATTACGCCATATCCAAGTCTCCAGCCCGTCATAGCATAGGTTTTCGAAAATCCATCTAGTATTATTGTTTTCTCTTTCATCCCTGGAAGCGAGGCGATGCTTTCATGGGTTCCTTCATAGATTATTCTGCTATAGATTTCGTCTGAAAGCACTATAACGTCGTCTCTGTTGGCTATGCAGTCGGCTATAACCTTCAAATCCTCCTTTGTTAAAACACCGCCTGTGGGGTTTTCCGGCGAATTCAAAATAATCATCTTAGTCTTTTTTGTTATCTTTTCCTTGATGTATTCGTGGTCTAGTCTGAAATCGTTCTCCTCTTTTAATGGTATGGGCACTGGTTTAGCTTCAACAAAGTTTATCATGGACTCGTAGATTGGAAAACCTGGGTTTGGATACAAAACTTCCTCGCCGCGGTTCACGCACGCTAATATGGCGAAAAACATTATAGGCTTTGCACCAGGCGTAACAACAACCTCTTCGGGGTCCACTGGAATTTTCCTGGTTTTTGAGATGTATTCGGCTATGGCTTCTCGAAGTTCTGGGATGCCCGCTGCCGGGACATAGTGGGTGTAGCCGCCGTAAAGGGCTTTTACAGCGGCATCCTTAATATTTTTAGGCGTGTCGAAATCCGGCTCACCTATCTCCAAGTGAATTATTTCCTTTCCTTGTCTCTCAAGGGCTTTTGCACGGGCAAGCACTTCAAAAGCTGTTTCAGTTCCAAGAGCCGCCATCCTATTGGCGAATATGAAGACCATCAGCAACCACCAACATCTGAAAGAGATGTTGAAAATTAAGGTAACATGACATAGTATTTAACTATTGCAGTTGAAAGGCTGGAATGTTATGTTAAAAGAGCTTTGATAATGGGCGTACCTTGACGACATCAGGGTTGACTAGGTTCGGGGGAGTTTTCCCATCAAAGAATGCAATCAGATTCTCAGCCACCATTTCAGCCATTCTTGAGCGAGTTTCATAGCTTGCACTTGAAATGTGAGGCGCCACAACAACATTGTCAAGCTTAAGTAAGGGATTATCCAATGGCGTGGGTTCCTGTTCGAAAACGTCTAAGGCGGCGCCTGCTATCCATCCTTCCTTCAACGCCTTATAAAGGGCTTTTTCGTCCACAACGGGTCCTCTGGAGTTGTTGATTAGGTATGCGGTTTTTTTCATAAGTTTAAGCTTCTCTTCATTGATTAAGTGATATGTTTCCTTTATTAATGGGACATGGATGCTTACAAAGTCGGATTCCCTTAAAAGCGTGTCTAAATCAACGCGTTTGGCGCCAAGCTCCTTCTCAATTTCCGGAGGCATGGGAACAACATCATAGTATAGAATTTTCATGTTGAAACCCTTTGCCCTTCGTGCGACCGCCGTTCCTATTCGGCCGGTTCCCACTATGCCTAATGTTGCGCCATAAACATCCCTTCCCAGCAACATGCTTGGATGCCAGCTAACCTTCCATTGTCCACTGCGCACATATTTATCCGCTTCAACAACACGCCTTGCGACAGCCATTAACAAAGCCCATGCAAAATCCGCTGTGGTTTCGGTTAAGACTCCAGGAGTATTTGTCACGTATATTCCTCTCCTTGTGGCTTCGGCAACATCTATATTGTCAAAGCCCACAGCCATCTGTGCGACAATTTTTAATTTTGGCGCTGCATCAAAAACTTTGGCATCTATCTTATCTGATAAAAGCGTGACTAAGGCATCAACGTCTCTTGCTTTCCTTATTATTTCCGTTTTAGGCGGTGGGCCGTATTCCGGCCAGACTTCAGCATCAAAACGTTCCTTTATTATTTTCATACCCCTTTCTGGGAGCTCACGGGTTACGTAAACTTTAGGCTTTGCCATAATACTCACTTCGCAGTGCAAAACACTTTATTAAAGCTTAACTTATTACATTTACGATTTCACCTCCAAAATCACGATGGTGCCCGAATGATGATTATTGGAAATGCTGAACAAATAATTCAGAATGGTGAAACACAAATTGATAGAAAGGCTAGAGAACTTGCCCTAAAAAGTTTGGAAGCTGCCATAAGGGCTTCAGACCCAAAATCAATAATTAAATCAAAAGTTAAGCTTAAAGGCTCTATTCTCTATGTTGACGAATACGCTTTCGACCTTAAAAAATTCAAAAACATCTATGTCATTGGCGGTGGAAAAGCAAGCGGCCCAATGGCTGAAGCTTTGGAGGAGGTTTTAGGCGAAAAAATCACAAGCGGACTTGTCAACGTTCCAAAAGATGATAAACATAACACAGGCAAAATTAGGCTTCACAGGGCAAGCCACCCAATCCCCGATGAGTCTGGAGTTGAGGGAACCCGAAAAATGCTTAAAATAGCAGAAAAAGCCGGAGAAAACGACCTCATAATATGCCTAATTTCAGGCGGGGGCTCCAGTCTCATGCCAATGCCTAGAGGTGAAATCACAATAGCTGATAAGAGACAAATAACAGAGGACCTGCTAAAATGTGGAGCCACAATAAATGAGATAAACACCGTTAGAAAGCACATATCAGAGTTTAAGGGCGGTTGGCTTGCAAAGAAGGCTTACCCAGCAACAATCTTAAACCTTATCCTTTCAGATGTTTTAGGCGACCCATTGGACTTTATAGCTTCTGGACCAACAGTTCCAGACTCCACAACCTTCAGCGACGCCATAAAAGTCTTAAAGAAATACGGCTTGTGGGAAAAGACGCCGAAAACGATAAAGAGAGTTTTGATGGATGGTGAAAAAGGGCTTATTCCGGAAACGCCAAAGGCAGATGACGAAGTTTTCAAAAAAGTTTTCAACGTTGTTATCGGAAACAACAGAACAGCAAGCATGGCAGCGTGCGAGTCCCTAAAAGCTGAGGGACTAAATACGCTTTTGCTCACATCATTCCTCGAAGGAGAGGCAAGACACGTTGGAACAGTGCTAGCCTCTCTAGCCCGTGAAATTCTAGCTTCTGGAAATCCTGTTAAAAAGTCCGCTGGCATAGTGGCTGGCGGCGAAACAACCGTCACAGTCACCGGCAAAGGCAAAGGTGGAAGGAATCAAGAAATAGCCCTAGCGGCATCCCAGAGAATTAGGGGCTTGGACGGCGTTGTCATAGCCTCATTGAGCACAGATGGGGTGGATGGACCAACAGATGCTGCCGGGGCAGTAGCTGACGGGAAGACCATAGCTAGGGCTGAAGCTTTAGGTCTTAGTGCTGAAGAATTTTTGGCTGAAAACAATTCATACAATTTCTTCTCAAAACTCGGCGACCTAATCTTTACAGGTCCAACGGGAACGAATGTTAACGACGTCTCCGTCATCATAGTTCTATAAATCTTAAAGGAGGAAGGCTTAGAAAAGTGCGAGTAAACTTTAGGTTTGTTGGAAGCTTTCGCAACTTGGCTGGTAAAGGCAAAGTCACGTTGGAACTGGGTGAAGGTGTCCTTCTCAAAGAAGCCATAAAACAAATTATTGAAAAATTTCCAAAGATTGAAAGGGCGTTAATTGACCCGGAGCTGGGCGACCCGAAACCCAACACGCTGATAATTGTGAATGGAAAGGAAATCAGCGTTTTAAATGGACTGGAAACATTGCTGAAGGACGGCGATGAAGTGGTTTTCGTTCCAGTATCCCACGGAGGATAAAACTTGAAGCTTCTCCCCATCAAAACAGACACTATAAAACCTGGAGACAACATAGTCAACGTAATTTTCAAGTCTATGGAAAGGCAAGGAATGCAATTTGAAGATGGAGACATACTGGCGCTGACATCGAAGATTTTAGCCCATATAGAAGGTCGTATCGTGAAATTAAGCGAAATCAAACCGTGTGATGAAGCTAAAAGGCTGGCACGCGAATTTGCAATGGCGCCAGAACTGGCCCAACTGATAATGCAGGAGGCGGAAAAAGTCTATGGAGGGGTGGAAAAGGCTGTTCTAACATTAAAAGATGGAGTTTTAACGCCAAATGCTGGGATAGATAACAAAAATGCCCCTGAAAATGCTGTTGCCTTATGGCCTAAAAACCCTAAAAAATGGGCAAAAAACATTAGAGAAGAAATAGTGCATAGAATAGGAAAGAAGGTTGCAGTTTTAATTGTGGATAGCGGCTTGAGACCATTAAGGCTTGGCACAACGGGTTTAGCCATGGCCGTAGCAGGATTCAAACCGGTGAAAGACCACAGAGGAGAAACGGACATTTTCGGGAAGAAGTTGACAATTACACTGCATGCAGTGGCAGATGACTTAGCTTCAGCAGCCCACCTCTTGATGGGAGAAACATCGGAAAAAATCCCGGCAGTTCTAATTAGGGAAGCCGCGGTTAACTTTAACGATAAAGTCTATGGTCCAGAGGATATGGCTCTGCCACCAGAACAATGCATTTTCATGAATAGCTTCAAGCCAAAAAAGAAATTTACATGCCAGTGACTCTTGGTCTAACATTCGCCGATTTTAGGGCTTTATGAAGTGCCACACCTATAAAAGTTGAGGCTAACGCTATAACCACCCTTTCAATTGGATATAGAAAGACTGTAGTCTGCCAAACTAATTTTACACCATTTACGTCGACTGTGAATAAAGGCCATAATGTTAATTCAAATGTCAATGAACCGGCAATCTGCCCAGCCAATGTGGAAACAAGAAACGTTAAAAAGAAGCCAAGAAAACTGGAACGGCTGCTTTTCGGTTTTTGCACGTTTTTAACAGCCGCAGACTGCACCGGAGAAACTAGAATTACGAAGCCAAGAATCTGAAGCCACATTAACGGTGGATAAAGCCAGACAGGCCCGACAATGGGGCAGAAGCCAAAAAGCAGTAGAAGCGAAAAATAGGTTAGGGCGCATAAATCTCGCCTGCCAAAATAGAGGGAACCGGCGCAAAAAGCGGCAGCGACGCCGGCAACAAAGCTTACATGGGAGAAATACCCTGTTAAAAGTCCAATCAGCCCGCCCACTATTGTTGAAAGGGCCCCAAGATAAGGTCCCAAGATTACACCAATAACTGGTGCCAAAATCGCCGCCATTGTTATGGATTTGCTTGGCAAACCAATTATCTGGAATATTGGAAAAATGCAGAAAACCGTGTATAACGCTGATAAGCTGACAACTAAAGCCAAATCTCGAGTACGCATTACCGTATGCCTTTGCTTTTCTACGCCTTCCAGATTCTGCAATTCATCCCCAGCTTGCTAGGCAATTGTTTTGAAACATTATGCTGGCTTGCACCGCATCCTTATAAATAAATTGTATAATGTCGCAAAATTTAAGACATAAAAGCCGGCTTTAACTATCAAAAGGATGCGTGATTTTTCGTGGCTAATAAGCTAATAACGTTAACCACGGACTTTGGGCTTGCAGACCCATATGTTGCAGAAATTAAGGCCGTCATTTTGGGAATAAATCCGACCGTAGAAATTGTTGACATAAGCCACCAAATAGAAAAGTTCAACATAAGGATGGGTGCATACGTTTTAACTGCAGCAGTACCATACTTTCCAAAGGGCACAATACATGTAGCCGTTATAGACCCTGGTGTTGGAACGAAACGCAAACCGATATTGATAGAGACGGAAAACGGCTTTTTCATCGGACCAGATAACGGCGTATTGGCATTGGCAGCTAAAAAACAAGGAATAAAACATGTTTACGAGATAGCTAACCCCAAATATATGCTCCCAAAAGTTTCAACAACATTTCATGGAAGGGATATTTTCGCCCCAGCAGCCGCACACCTTTCAAAGGGGATTTTACCATCAGAGTTTGGTCCAGAAATCCACAGAATCGTAAAACCTAAATTTGCAAGAATCTCCAAGAAAGGCTCCATGCTTATCGGCGAAATTATACATGTGGACAGCTTTGGGAACATAGTCACAAACTTCACAGCTAAGGAGCTAGAATCGGCTGGTGTGAAGGAGAATATGAAATTGAAAATTGGAAATATCGTGTTAAGGTTGAGGCTTTGCAAGGCTTATGCCGAAGTGTCAGTAAAAAAGCCGCTGGCAATTATAGGCAGCCACGATTTTCTAGAAATATCTATTAATCAAGGAAATGCCGCGGAAACTTTTAGGGCTAAGGTTGGAGACAAAATTATACTTTATCGCTCTTCGTAAGGTCTTTAAGCCTTTCAACACCGCCTATTTCCTTAATAAACTCTGCAACGCTTTTTGGGACAAGTTCCTCCCAGTTACCATCTTTTAGCATCCTTTCCCTTATCTCAGTTGCAGAGTAAACCTTCCTTTTATGGAAGTGTATGGGCTTAACTTGGTATCCGGCTTCTATGAAAAGCCTTCTTGTCAAAGGCTCATTGGAGTAGACAACGTTGAAGGGCGGTGTGTAGCCCTCAACAGCTGAAACCCAAACCATGTGTATGTGGACATCTGGAACTGGGATAATCCATATTCGACGCAAATCCACCCCAGCTTCTTCTAAGGCTTTTCGAATCATGACTAGTCTTTCGCCTGTTGTGAATGGATTGTCAATGCGGTGGCTGTATTGGGCGCTGCCAACAACTATGACGAGCTCGTCAACCTCTTTCAAAATATCCTTTATCACGTTTAGGTGCCCATTATGGAAGGGCTGAAACCTCCCGACAAAAAGTCCCCGCTTAACCATCAAATCACTCTTCATGAGATTCAGACATCCAGCTTTTATCATTTGCATTTAAAACTTTAACGCTTTTTCTGAAGCTTTTCTAGGACAAGCTCCACCGGGTAAATTTGCAGCTTTCCCCCGTCGATGGTTATTTTTTCTTCTCTGCTGTAACCCCTTTTTTCGCGATTTAATATCTCCAGTTTAACATTTAAGCCTCCGCCATACCCGCCTAAGGTAAAGTCTGAAGCCACAACTCTATGGCATGGAATGATTAGCGGGAAGGGGTTTAAAGCCATAACTCGTCCAACAGCTCTAGGGCTTCCGCCAACAACTTTTGCAATAGCTCCATAAGAAGAAACATAGCCGACTGGAATTTTAGCGGTGACTTCAAGAACTTTTTGCGAATAGATTGACAAGTGTTTCATGGCTAAGGAAAAATTGCCGTATGCGCCCTTACCATCGTAAACATCTTTTAATGTGGCTATCACCTGCTCTGTAAAAACAGTACCTTCCTTTGAAAACTGAAAAGGAACATTGAAAGGGATGCTTTTCAATAAACTTCGTAAAACTTGTTTCTGGCTCGGCGCAAATGCCGTGGCAAAAACACTTTTGCCATCATATGCCACACCAAACCATACGCCATCATAAGACTTTGCATATAGGTTTATCATTTCTCGCCGCCTTCTTCACGACCCTTTAGCATTTCAAAGTAGGAGACATTAAGTTTAATAGGTTGTGCTTGCATATCACGTGGAAAGGTGAAGACAACGTGGAAAAGGAAGGGCAAATGCCCCAATACTTATGGGTTCCAGGAGCCACAACCGTCGGCATAGTATGCAGAGACGGCGTCATCCTAGCCTCTGAAAAACGTGTTTCTTATGGCTATCTGGTTGTCAGCAGAGGCGGCAAAAAAGTATTCAAAATAACAGACCACATAGGCGCAGCATGTGCTGGACTGGTTTCAGACATGCAAATTCTTGTACGCGAGGTTGAGGCTTATGCAAACCTGTACAGTATGGATGTGGGCAGACCTATATCTGTTAGGTCAGCCGCAAAACTTATGTCAAACTTGCTTTTTGCCAACAGGCTGGCGCCACTTATAACCCAAACAATAGTCGGTGGAATAGACGAAGAAGGAGCATCGCTTTACGTTTTAGATGTTTTAGGCTCAGTTATACCAGACAAGTTTGCCGTTGTAGGTTCCGGAACAGAAATTGCCATGGGAGTCCTCGAAGAAAGCTATCGGGAAGGCTTAAGCATGGAAGAAGGCAGAGAGCTAGTTGTAAGGGCAATAAAATCCGCCATAAGCAGAGACATCATGAGCGGCGACGGCATAGACTTCCTATTCATAACAAAAGATGGTGCCAGAGAAGAATCAATAAAATTCTAAAAAGTAAAAGACTGCTTATTAGACTGGGGATAAATGCATTGTCTTTCGATTTAAGTCTAGAAGAAGGGAAAATTCTCGTTAGGCTAGCTCGCAACGCCGTGGAAGAATACCTAAAGACGAGAAAACGTATCCGCGTTCCAGAAGGCATACCTGAGAAACTGATGCAGCCTTACGGTGTGTTCGTAACAATAAATAGTGTAGAAGGCGGAGAAAAAGAACTGCGGGGATGTATAGGTCTCCCATACCCGACAACCCCCCTGGCTCAAGCAGTTATTGAATCTGCAATAAGCTCCGCAACCCAAGATCCAAGATTTTATCCGCTTTCCCTACGCGAATTAGACAATGTTGTTTTTGAAGTAAGCATACTCACCCCGCCCCAGTTGGTGGATGTTGAAAAGCCAAGCGAGTATCCATCCAAAATTAAGGTTGGTGTGGATGGACTAATTATCGAAAGAGGATTTTACAAGGGACTGCTTCTGCCACAAGTGCCCGTTGAATGGAAATGGGATGAAGAAGAGTTCCTATGCCAATGCTGCGTAAAGGCTGGGTTGCCGCCAGACTGCTGGTTGATGAAGGGCACAAAGGTCTACAAGTTTCAAGCCATAATTTTCGAAGAAGAAAAGCCTAGAGGTGAAGTTAAGCGGAAAAGCCTCGGCGGGAAATAGGCCCATGCGAGTTTACTTCGCCCCATGCGGAATAGGACTTGGACACGTAGGAAGATGTCTGCCAATTGCCAGAAAACTCCAAGAACAAAAAGCTCAAGTAATATTTTCAACATATCGGGAAGGAATACCATACATTGAAAGGGAAAAACTCCCCCTTTTCAAGGCTCCTCCAATAGGCTTTCAAGTGAAACCGGACGGAACAATAGATTTTAGGCAGACGGCTATTAACCCCGGACCCTTTTTTGCCTCCTTCACCCTCATGAAGCAAGTTGACGCCGAACTACATGCGATTGGCATGTTTGATCCCGACATTGTTATATCAGACTCCCGTGCGTCTCCTTTATTAGCTGCGAAAATTCTTGGAAAACCTAGAGTATGCATTCTAAACCAGTTTCAACCAATAATCCCCAGAAAAAAACGCTTTTTAAGACTGGCAAGACTTGCAGACTCCATCACCCTAACACTTATCGGCAAGATATGGACAAGCGGAAACGCAGTTTTAATACCGGACTTCCCCAAACCATACACGGTTTGCACTGGCAACTTAAACATTCCAAAGGCTTACCGGAAAAAAGTTCATCTAATAGGACCTGTTCTGCCAGTTCGACCGGAAAAATTACCGGATAAAAGCGAAGTTCGCAAAAAGTTAAATTTGCCCTCAAATAAGCCAGTCATTTTCGCGCCCATTAGTGGCAGCGTGAAAGAGAAGGCGTTTTTCATCGGCGTTTTAAGGAAAATTTTAATGACGTTCCCAAAGGATTATGAAATTGTTCTGTCAATGGGCTACCCAAACGCAGACACCAAACCCATACGTCATAGCAATCTAACAGTTTACAAGTGGATTCCAAACCGTTTTGAGTATCTGAAAGCCTGCGACCTTGTTATAAGCCGCGCTGGACATGGTACAATAACCCAGTGCATGTGTTATGGCAAACCAATGATTCTTGTGCCCACACCAAACCATACAGAGCAAATCAATAATGCTGCCCAAGCCAAAAAACTCGGCGTAGCAAAAGTTATTCAGCAGGAAAACTTAAGCATGGGCAAGTTGCTGGAAGCCGTTAGACAAACTCTTGAAACGGAAAACTTGGAAAGACTTGGGCAAATTCAAGCTGACGTCTTAAAATATGATGGGCTTGAAAACGCTGTAGGCATGATAATTGAGATGGCGAATAAGGGCTAAAGCATAGCCTATGTAAATGCTTTTAAGCTTCGCGTTTAAAGGTTGAAGTATGTTCCTGCCAAGAAAAATTTTGGAAGAGAAGCTTAGACAAATGCTCGCAGAAGACATCGGGCAGGGAGACGTAACCTCATCCCTCATAATCCCTGAAGGATGCGTTGCAGAGGCAGAAATAATCACCAAAGAACATGGTGTGGCCGCTGGGATAGAAGAAGCCTTGGTTCTTCTCGAAAGTTTAGGCTTAAAATTTGAGGCTTTTGTTAAAGATGGTGATGAAATAGAGCCAAAACAAGTTTTGATAAAAGTTTATGGAGACGCCAGAAACATACTGGCCGTCGAGCGAACCCTTCTAAACATCGTTTCAAGGATGAGCGGCATAGCCACAACCACGCGAAAACTCGTTGAGGAAATTAGAAAGGCGGGATACAAAACCAAAGTTGCATGCACACGGAAGACGGCTCCCGGGCTATTGTACTTCGATAAAAAGGCAGTTTTAATAGGCGGAGGCGAAACGCATAGACTTCACCTAGACGATATGATTCTGATCAAGGATAACCACATAAGAATTGCCGGAAGCATTGAAAAGGCGGTTAAAACCGCTAGAGAAAAGGTTTCTTTCAGTAAAAAAATTGAAGTTGAAGCATCCAACGTTGAGGAGACCTTGGCAGCCGCTAAAGCTGGGGCAGACATAATAATGTTTGACAATTTTTCGCCAAATCAAATTAAAAGGGCTATTGGAAAATTGAAAAAGACTGGTTTTCTGGGGAAGGTTTTGCTAGAAGCAAGCGGAGGGATAACGGCCGAAAACATTGTGGAATACGCATCGACTGGAGTGAACATTGTAAGCCTAGGAGAAATAACAGACAGCCCAAAAGCATTGGACGTTAGCCTTGAAATCAAAAGTTTTAAACCGCCATAGTGACGGCTTGGATTATCGCCATCTCAATAGCGGCCGCTACTAACAATGTTACTGCACAGATGGAGATTATAATACTCGTGTTTATAAGCTCCTTTTTCCACGCATGTTTTATGGTTCGATACATTAACCAAATACTTTGAGAAAATGCCATAGAATAGGCCAAAAATTCTAGCCATGTGAATGGGAATATAAATAAAGAGAATAAGCCCACCAATGGGTGCACTCCGATGCTGGCGCTCTCGGCAGCAATAATAACACCGGTAGTATACAATACACTAAATCCGAAGATAAACCCAAGAATTGGTATGAAAAAAATGAGGCATAAAACAAAATTGTTTCCAAAAATCATGGTTGTTCCGCGAAAAAAGTCTGCACTCTTAATAAGCTCTTGCGTCTTATTTAGCTCTTGGTTAATCTCAGCTGCATCTTCCGCGCTTAAAGGTGCCAATGTACCAGCAACTGTTATGCATAGTGCGATTATAAAGAAAACAATTATTGTGAGAAGCCTCTTGACCTCTGTTGGAAGGGTTTCCCAAGTGCGAAGCGTGATATAAGCCTCCTAGCTCATTATTATCTCAAACTAATTTTTAGTATTCTGAAACCTCTTGCTAACGGGTTCAACATCTCAACAATATTAACTTTTTTCAAAATTTCCTCGGCGTCTTCTGCATAGCCTCTCACGTCATGTTCTGCAGCCATTAAAGAGTGAACATAAACGCTACTTTCTTTGAACCTTGGCTGGCATTTTAATGGTAGACCAAGCATTAACGGACTGTTTTCTTTCACAGCTTTTTCAGAAGCGTAGATTATGGCATGTGCCCCGGCGGTTAGCTCCGCCACTCTTACCGGGATGCTATCTTTGCCTATGGCTAAGGTCTCAATACCATATTTCTGTGTTATTTCACCTGCGATTTTTCTAAGCCTTGGAAGAATTTTTATTAAATTGCTTTTCGCCTTGCTGGAAATTTTCAAATTTGAAAGCTGTATGGGCGAAAGCTGTTCAAGCGAGATGGCTCCAAGCGATATGTCAAGATGGACAACATCAGCCCCTACTTTTTCAACCAGTTGTTTGCAGAGTTCTGCCTCGCGCACTATAACTTCATGGCTGTCCCCGGCGTCTGCAAAGACTGGCTTAGCTATACACTCGCTTGGTTCCCTGTATGGCGGTTTAACCAAGACAGCAACAGTGGCCACAATATACACCGGTTCAAATTTTTCATTTAGGATGGCAGCCGAGGAGTCTGCAGCAACTATATTCAAATTTTTCACCTTCTTATAATGAATTTTAAACAGATTTAGCTTTACCGTCTATCAGCCTTTCAATCGCATTCCTAGAATAAAAATTTCCGAGCTTTTTGCTCTGCTTGCCTTAGGCTTTATTATTTTCACGTCTTCAAAATGCCGCTTAACCATGCTTACAAAGTCGTTTAGCATGTCACCCTGAAAAACTTTTACGAGGAAGTTGCCGCCGGGTTTAAGGGTTTCTAGGGCTATTTCTAATGCTCTTTGTGCAAGGTCTATTTGGCGGGCATGGTCAAGCTCCCATATCCCCGAAATGTTTGGCGAAACATCTGAGATAACAGCGTCAGCCTTTTTGGGTAACATCTCCTGAATTTGCTTTACAGTTTCCAGTTCCGTTATGTCACCTATTATTGTTCTGACATTTTTCTCTGGAAAGGGTTCAATTGGTTTTAGGTCTACTCCCAAAACAAATCCTTCAGTTCCGACAATTTTTCTTGCCGCTTGTGTCCACCCGCCTGGGGCGGCGCCTAAGTCAACGACTATGTCGCCTTTTTTAATGAATTGATATTTTTGTACAGCTTGGAAGAGCTTGTAGGCTGCCCTTGAACGGTATTTTTCCTCCTTTGCTTTTCTATAATAATAGTCTCTTTTACGTTCTTGTATCCATGCTTTAGGCAAAACTAGCTGTCACCCAGCACTTTGTATTCGCCCTCGGCTAGACGTATGAGCCAGTCCGTCAGTTTTTCACAGTTTTGCGGCGTTATGCTGCCTGTTGGTCCACATCTTGATGTGTCTGGGCACATCATGCATGGGCAATCCGCTATTGAGTCTATTGATGCCGGAAGCCTTTTTGGGTAAAGCCTATAAGTCCATCTTCCGTTGCGGAGTTCCCTTTCTCTGCGTATTAAGCCTTTGCTTTCAAGTTTTAGGGCTATTCTCGAGCCTTCCCTGCTGCTTGCTCCGAGCTTTCTCCATAGTTCAGACTGGAGCAACCCATCATTTCCAGAGTTCATTATTATTTGCAAAGCCTTTTGTTCTAAATCGTTATGTTTTGGCATCTTCCTCTCCGTTTTCCACGCTAATATATAGGTGTTCCCAGATAAAATATCTCTGTCCAAAGATAAAATAATTTAGGTGGAAAGAGGTGTTCAGTTGATGCTAGCAAAGGCTAGTGAAGGTTACTGTTTAGGCATTGAAAGCACAGCAGACGACTTCAGCGTTGGAATATCAACCTTTAAAGGGGAAATTTTGGCAAATGTCATAAGTGCCTACATGCCGCCGGAGGGCGGAATACACCCAAGAGAAGCTGCAAGACACCACGCCGAAGTTGCAAATAAAGTCCTTGAAGAGGCATTCCAAAAAGCGGGAATAAAACCCAAAGACATAACAGTCATAGCCTTCTCCCAGGGTCCAGGGCTTGGACCATGCCTCAGAACAGGCGCCACAGTGGCAAGGGCATTAGCTTCCTATTTAGGCATTCCTCTTGTCGGCGTCAACCATTGTGTGGCGCATATAGAGATAGGCAAATTGAAAACTGGCGCAGTGGACCCGGTTACACTTTATGTTTCTGGCGGAAACACCATAGTGGCGGCTTTCGAATCTGGACGCTATAGGGTTTTCGGAGAAACATTGGACATAGCCCTTGGAAACTGCCTAGACGTATTCGCCAGAGAGACTGGACTAAGGCAAAAGCCCGGCGAACCATTTGGGGCTGTTGTTGAAAAGCTTGCAAAGGGTGGACAGAGGCTTATTCCACTGCCTTACACAGTGAAAGGAATGGACATGTCCTTCAGCGGTCTACTCACCGCAGCGGTTAACATGCTGAAAAGAGGGGAAAGACTGGAAGACTTATGCTATAGCCTCCAAGAAACAGCTTTTTCAATGGTTACGGAGGTTACGGAAAGAGCCTTGGCTCACACGGAAAAGGGAGAAGTGTTGTTAACGGGCGGTGTGGCTGCCAATAAGAGGCTTCAGGAGATGGTTAAGGCTGTAGCTGAGGAGCATAATGTCAAGTTCAGTGTTGTGCCAAGCCAGTTCGCCATAGACAACGGAGCCATGATAGCTTGGACTGGCGTCTTGGCTTTCACTCATGGCATTGCCACACCTATTCATGAAAGTTTTGTAAAGTTGAGGTGGCGGCTTGAAGAGGTTGAGGTTCCTTGGGTGAAATAAGCCAGCCAAGGCTAATCAAAAGAGGAGCCGAAGCATGCCTATATCTTGCAGATTGGCATGGAAGAAAAGTGGTAATGAAGAAGAGGTTGCCCAAAAAGTATAGGGTTTCAGCCCTAGACGCGCAGATTAGGGCTTATAGAACAATCCATGAGCCCCAGCTTATGCATGAAGCGAAAAGGGCTGGTGTGCCAACACCAACAATCTATTTGGTTGACACTAAAAATGCCACAATAATAATGGAGTTCATAGAAGGAGAACAGGTAAAGCAGTTATTGGATAAGGTTTCTGAGAGCCAAAGGGAAACGTTATGCCGTAAAATAGGCGAATTAATTGGCAGACTGCACAAAAACGGAATAATTCACGGCGACTTAACAACATCAAACATGATTCAAAACCATAAAGGAAAAATCTTCTTTGTGGATTTTGGGCTGGGCGAGAAAACAAAGGAGCTTGAAGCAAGAGGCGTAGATTTACACCTCATGAAAAGGGCATTGCAAAGCACACATTTCCAATTTGCCGAAGAATGCTTTAAAGCTGTAATTGAAGGTTACGCAAGCATCTTAGGAACGGAAGAAGTGAAAAGTGTTTTAGAGAAAATAAGGGAAATAGAGAGAAGAGGACGCTACATAGCCGAAAGAAGAGGCGCATAAAATGATAAAAACGGTTTGGTGTATAACGTTTTATGTTTCAGACTTGAAAAAAGCATTAAAATTCTATGAGGAAATTCTTGGCTTGGAAAAGAAGTATGAATATTCCAGCTATGTAGGCTTTGAATGTGGCGGAGTCGAAATAGGGCTAATCCCAAAGCTCAAGAAGGGAGAAAGTGTTGCCCCGAACTCGCCATCTGTGGAGTTTCTAGTTGACGACGTTGAAAAATTCTACAACGAATTAAAGAGCAAGAATGTGAGGTTTGTTAAGGAGTTGCACGACGAGCCTTGGGGTGGGAGACAAGCAGCATTCACAGACCCTGATGGGAATGTTTTAGAAATCGTGCAAATCGATTGGGAAAAATACTTTAGTGTATCCGCTGAAGGAGCTAAAAAGAAACGTGAGCCATTATGAGTTTCCAGTTGAAGGGCAAAGTCATATTCTTTGCAACAAACAACATTAACAAGTTCAATGAAGCCCGCAAAGTTCTAAGCCGCTACAAAATAGCCGTGGGCATGATAAGAGTGAAAACACTTGAAATTCAAGGCGAAAGCCTAGAGGAAATAGCCAAAACAAGTGCCATCCACGCCTTCCAACAGTGCGGCCTCCCTCTTATAGTTGAGGATGCTGGACTTTTTGTTGAAGCCTTAAATGGTTTTCCCGGTCCATACTCTTCCTATGTTTACAAGACTATCGGCAATGAGGGCTTGTTGAAGCTTATGAAGAAAAGTGCAAACAGAAGAGCAAAGTTTCAATCGGTGGTGGCATACCTTTCTGAGGAATTGAAATCCCCAATATGTTTTAAAGGAGAAATACTTGGAGAAATAACCGAGCACGTTAGGAAGGGTTGTTCAGGCTTCGGGTTTGACCCTATATTTAAGCCAGCCAATAGCCAAAAGACCTTTGCTGAGATGAGCATTGCAGAAAAGAATAAGTTTTCCCATAGGGCAAAGGCCTTTCGAAAATTTGCTAGATGGTATAAAAGCCTTAAAGTTTAAGCGAGTCGCTTAGGGCACATGTTCACCAATAAGTTTAAGTGGGAAAACCCACATCGAAGGTCTTAAATATTCGTCTGGCCTCGCTCTTACAGAACCGCGAAAAAGGGATAATAGTATGCCAAAGCAGGAAAAGGGCAAATCCCATTCAACAAGACCTGTTAGTAAACGCCCTCCGAGCTGGTACAAATACCAGCCGGAAGAAGTGGAAGCCTTAGTCATCAAATTGGCTAGGGAGGGCCATCCTCCAAGCCGCATAGGGACCATCTTAAGAGATCAATATGCCATCCCACTTGTTAAACCTCTGACGGGCAAGACCATAACCCAGATTCTTAAGGAGGCGGAGCTTGCCCCGTCAATACCCGAGGATCTTGGAAACCTGCTTAGGAAGGCGGCGAGGCTTTCAGCCCACCTTGAAAAGCATAAGAAGGACTTGCATAACAAGAGGGCTTTGCAGCTTGTGGAGGCAAAAATCCATAAACTTGCAAGGTATTATAAGCGTGAAGGCGTTTTGCCTCCAAACTGGAAGTACGAGCCAAAAATCGCCTCAATAGCCTAGGCTTAAGCTTAAAAGTCCGCTTTTTTAAACTCTTAATCTTATAATTCGTGATGGTAATGGGGTTGGATGATAGGCAAACTGTAAACTTCTTTAACAGTGTCGCGGATGCTGCTAAAACCATTTTGGAAGTTGTTAAAGAAGATGGGTTTATCCACGTTTTTTCCCATTTAGACGCTGATGGTATAGCGGCTGCTGGCATAATTGGAAAAGCCCTCCATAGGCTTGACGCAAGATTTCGCATTAGAATAACCCAGTGGATTGATGAAAAGCTGGTGGGTGAAATAATCCAAGAAAAGCCTCAAATGGTCATTTTTACAGATCTCGGAAGTGACTATGCAAACTTACTAAGGCAGAAAACTCGAGACATAAAAGTTGTCGTTTTAGACCATCACCAGCTTGGCGGCGAACTAATAAACGATTTTCCATGTGTTAACCCGCACCTGTTTAGCATAGACGGAGCGCGGGACATAAGCAGCGCTGGAGTAGCCTACTTTGTGGCTAGGGAAATTGATAAGGTAAACATGGATTTAGCTCCTATAGCCGTTGTTGGGGCACTCGGAGACTTGCAGGACAAGTATGACCAGCGAATGCTTGGAGGGCTCAACGAAAAAATAGTTGAAGATGCAAAAAGTCAAGGACTGTTAACAATTGAGAAAGACCTAATACTTTTCGGCAGAGAAACACGCCCAATTCATAAAACCTTGGCTTCCACAACAAACCCGTTTATCCCCGGCATAAGCGGAGAAGAAGACAGAAGCCTAGCCTTCCTGGTCAGCCTTGACATAAAACCAAAATATGGCGATAAATGGCGGGCTTTAAGAGACCTTTCAGAAGATGAAAAGAGGAGACTCTGCTCGGCGCTTGCGGATTACATGCTCTCCAAGGGACTGCATTATGAAATATCCAATCTTATAGGGCATGTTTACACCCTTAATAAAGAGGAGCCTTGGACGCCCTTAAGAGATGGAAGAGAGTTCGCTGTTCTGCTTAACGCTGCCGGCCGCATGGACAAACCAAGCGTCGGCGTGGCGGTCTGCATGGGTGATAGGGGCCTAGCCCTAGAAGAAGCAAGTAAAATTCTTGAGGAGTATAGGCGAACGATTAATAGGTATTTGGGGTGGATTATGGAGAAGCCTGAAAGAATAAGGGAGATGGAAAACATTTACGTTGTTTACGGTGAAGACTTTATAGACGACAAGATTGTTGGTGCAATTTCGTCAATCCTTACAACAAGCCTTCCAAACCCCGAGAAACCCCTCATCGCTTACGCAGATGTTAGAGAAGAAGGACTTGTTAAAGTTTCAGCAAGAACCGTAGACACAGTAGCCTACAAAGGCGTTAATCTTGGTGAAGTCATGCAGGTTGCAGCTGAAAAATGCCTAGGGAAGGGCGGAGGTCATAATGTGGCTGCCGGCGCCCAAGTTCCAATAGAAAATGTGGAAACTTTCATTAAACTTGTTAACGAACTTGTTGGGAAACAGTTGGCTGGCGAGAAAATTGAAAGCTGAAATCACAATCGCCTGTGATGATGCAGAAAGCGCTGATGCTGTTGCAAAGGCTGTTTCGCCAGACAATTTTAAAGTGCCACCCGGCTTGTCTGTTAAGACGAGAAGAGAAGGCAATAATGTTGTGACGCATATAAGGTGCAGAAGAAAGCTTCAAACTTTCATTGCAACTATTGACGATTTGCTTTTCTCCATATCATTGGCGGAGAAAACTCTAAAAACTGCGCGGAAGCTTGAATAGTTGGTTTAAAATGCTGGACATAAAATTAATCCGAGAAAACCCAGAAATCGTTAGAGAGAACTTAAAGAAGAGAGGAGAACCCGCATTTTTAAAGATGTTGGACAAGCTAATCGAATGCGATAGACTTTGGCGCCAGCACCTGACGAGGCTTAACGAACTACGGCATGAAAGAAACCGCATAACAATGGAAATCGCGGCCCTAAAAAAGAGGGGTGCAGATGCCACTCTAACTGTTTCAAGGGCTAAGGAGATAGACAGGGAAATAGCAAACTTGGAGACATTGGTCGGCGAGTACGAGGATAAAGTGCGCAATTACCTTATGAGACTTCCAAACCTCCTACATGATTCTGTTCCAGTGGGTAAGGATGAGCATGACAATGTCACGGTGAGGACTTGGGGGAAAATACCTCGCTTCAATTTTCCGGTTAAAGACCATATAGAGCTTGGTCTAAGCCTAGATATTGTGGACATTGAAAGGGCCGGAAAAATTGCTGGCGCCAGATTCTTTTTCCTCAAACGTGAGGGTGTTTTGCTCGACCTAGCTCTTTTAAACTTTGCATTAGAGGAAATGGTCAAGAAGGGTTACACACCAATAGAGCCGCCCTTTATGATGAGGCGTAAACCTTATGAGGGTGTTACAGCCCTCAGCGACTTCGAAGACAGCCTATACAAAATCGAGGATGAAGACCTATTTCTGATTGCAACTTCAGAGCATCCTATGGCTGCAATGTTTATGGACGAGGTTTTGAAGGCTGAAGAGCTCCCCCAAAAATTTGTTGGCATAAGCCCCAACTTCAGAAAGGAGGCGGGAGCCCACGGCAAAGACACCCGTGGAATTTTCCGCACCCACCAGTTTAACAAAGTTGAACAATTCATATTCTGCAGGCCAGAAGACTCATGGAAGTTCCACGAAGAACTCATCAGAAACGCTGAGGAGCTTGTCCAAAAACTTGGTCTGCCATACCGTGTTGTAAATGTTTGTACAGGAGACATTGGAACTGTTGCCGCCAAAAAATATGATATTGAGGTTTGGATGCCGGCGCAAAACGCGTATAGAGAAATAATTTCTTGCAGCAACTGCACGGATTATCAGGCACGAAGATTGAATGTAAGGTATAGAGAAAAAGAAGGGGAGCCACCAAAGGGCTTTGTGCATACATTAAACTCAACAGCCTTGGCAACTGGAAGAACCATTGTGGCAATATTGGAGAATTACCAGCAAGAAGACAGTTCAGTGGTGATACCTGAAGTTTTAAGAAAGTATATGGGCGGTATAGAAAAGATAGAGCCTAAAAAGTAAAGCTTAATACCCTCGTAATGAGACTTTTCTCCGCTATGGGAAACGGAGGGTACTGTTGTCCACAAAAAAGGTAAGGGATAAATGGCGTAGCAAGGCATGGTACACGGTAGTTGCTCCACCCTATTTTGGAAACGTGGAGTTGGGCTCAATTCCAGCGGACGATCCGGAGAAGCTCATTGGAAGGGTTATTGAGGCAACACTTTACGATGTTACAGGCGACTTCTCCCATCAATACTTAAAACTGTACTTTCAAATAACCCAAGTGGAGGGAAAAACAGTTCGCACCATGTTTAAGGGACACGAATATTCAAGAGACTACTTGCGAAGCCTTGTTAGGCGGAGGACAACAAAGGTTGATGGAATATTCAATGTTTCAACAAAAGACGGATACAGATTTAGGGTGGCAGTCTGCGCTTTCACCCTTTCAAGGATAAAGACATCGCAGGAGCATGCCATACGCAAGATTATGGCAAAAATAGTTGAGGAGAAAAGCGCTGCCCTAACAATGGACCAGTTTGTTCAAGAAATGGTTTTGGGAAAAATAGCCTCAGACATCTATAATGAAGCCAGGAAAGTTGTCCCACTTCGCCATGTTGGGGTTAGAAAGTCAAAACTCCTAATGCAAATAGCCCAGCTACAAGCGCCCCTGCAGAAGGTGGAGCAGCAAGGTTAGCCTTCAACTAATTTTTTACCGTACTCGTAACCGACTTCAAAAGCTTTCAAGTTTAGCTCTTCCGTCCCCTTAGGAACATTCGCCTTAACAGACTCTTTGATGGCTTCTTTATCAACCATCTTTGTTATTGCAGTGAAAGCTCCCAGCATGACAACGTTTGCTATGATTTTCCTTCCAAGCTCTTCAGCCATCTTTGTGGCTGGAACCCGAAAAATCGTTACGCCCTCGAGTTTCTTTTCGTTGGGTATCATATCCGGGTCAAGTATTATTATCCCACCCTTTTTCACTGTTTCTGCATACTCATTGTAGGCGTGCTGGGACATTACCACTAGTATGTCTGGCTCCGTGACCTTTGGAAAATCAATTTCATCATCAGCAATCACAACTTCGGATTTGCATGCTCCGCCTCTTGACTCTGGACCATAGGATTGTGTTTGCACAGCGTATTTTCCACCGTATATGCATGCAGCCGCAGCCACCATTATTCCAGATTTGATGATTCCTTGACCACCAAAACCTGCAAACCTGATTTCAACACGCATAACGCCTCACCTACCCCTCAGCCTTCTTCATTATTTGTGCCATTTTACTGTAGAGCAGTTCCTCATATGTTGGCTTTTCAAAGTCCACAAACTCTCCAACAATTATTCTTTCTGGGGTTATTTCTGCTTTTGCCGGGTCAGAGAAGTTCGCTATCACCGAGGCCTTTTTGAACCATTCCATCATTTCAAGTCCAGTTTGCATCTTGTTGTAGCGGCCGTAGATTTCCGGGCATGGCGATATCACCTCTATAAAGGAGAATCCCTTCTTCTGCAGAAGCTTCTTAATGGACATTGTAAGCATTCTCACATGAAGCGTTGTCCACCTTGCCACATAAGTGGCACCGGCAGCTGTTGCTAGGTGAACAAGGTTAAATGGATGCTCTATGTTTCCATAAGGAGTTGTTGTTGTTAAAGCGTCTAGTGGTGTTGTCGGCCCAACCTGTCCACCGGTCATTCCGTAGTTGAAGTTGTTTGCGCATATCACCTTAATTCCAATGTTTCTCCTCGCTGCGTGTATGAAGTGGTTCCCCCCTATTGCGAAGAGGTCTCCGTCACCGCTTATTACTACAACTTCCAACTTTGGGTTTGCAAGTTTAACGCCTGTTGCAAAAGCTATGGGGCGCCCATGGGTTGTGTGGAATGAGTCTACATTTGTGTAGCCGGCTGCCCTTCCAATGCAGCCTATCCCTGAAACAACAACGAGTTTGTTAAAATCTATTTGCAGTTCGTCCAATGCGTGTACAAAAGCGTTAAGGATTATGCCATTTCCACATCCGGCGCACCATATATGCGGCATCATGGCAGCTCTCAAATATTTTGAAAGGGGATGCTGTTCAACAGCTTCGGTCATCTTGTGTGCCTCCTTATAAACTCAAGAATTTCCATTGGAGTGTGCGGCTCCTCCCCCAATTTTGGAAGATGATAAGCGGGTGTTCCCTTCGCGGCTCTTTCAACTTCTCGCACCATTTGTCCGCAGTTCATTTCTGGGACGATTATGGCTTTCGCCTTTTCAGCAGCCTTTGCCACGTGTTTTTCTGGGAAGGGCCATAGGGTTATTGGGCGTAGAAGTCCGGCTTTTATGCCTTGTTCTCTGGCTTTTCTTACAGCGCTTAGGGCTGCTCTTGCAACAATCCCGTAGGCGAAAACCACGATTTCAGCATCGTCTAACATTCGCTCTTCAACACGGATTATTTTTTCAGCGTTCTTCCTTATTTTGTCGCAAAGCCTTTGAACAAGCCTTGTTTGAACTTCTGAACTTTGCGTGCGGGGATAACCATACTCGTCGTGAGTTAAGCCTGTTGCGTGGAAACGGAAGCCCTCGCCGAAACAAGCCATGGGTGGAACTAGGTCGTCGTCGGGCATGAAGGGCATATACCTGTTTGGCGGCGTGTTAGGCTTTTTACGGTTAACTATCTTTATTTTCTCGGCTGGCGGTATAACCACCCTCTCCCACATGTGGGCAACAACCTCATCAGCCATCACAAGTGTTGGAACCCGGTAGGTTTCAGCCAAGTTAAAAGCCTCAATTGTTAGGTCAAACATTTCCTGAACTGAAGAAGGAGCCAAAGCTATAATTTCATAATCTCCATGGGAACCCCATTTGGCCTGCATAACATCCTGCTGTCCCGGAAGGGTTGGCTGTCCAGTGCTTGGGCCTCCCCGCATGATGTCAACAATTACGCATGGGGCCTCTGTCATGGCAGCCAAGCCAATATTTTCTTGCATTAGGCTAAAGCCTGGCCCAGATGTGGCGGTCATAGCCTTTAAACCGGCGTAGGATGCGCCTATAACCGCTGCTATTGATGCTATTTCATCCTCCATCTGGATGTAGATTCCGCCCACTTTTGGCATTCTAGCCGCTATATGTTCGGCTATTTCCGTTGCCGGTGTTATAGGATATCCAGCAAAGAATCGGCATCCGGCTGCTATGGCGCCTTCTGCGCATGCTATGTCACCGCTCATGAAGTGCATACCAGTTAAAACAGCTTTTTCATCAGCCATTTAACATCCATCCTTACACTGCTTTTCTTTAACAAAAATTGCAAAGTCTGGACAAACAGCTGTGCAAAAACTGCACAATATACAGTTTTTCTCATCAACAACTCTGGGGGGGTGAACCCCTCGCGCATTAATTTCGTCAGATTCCTCTAAAACCTTTTTGGGGCAATATTGAATGCAGAAGCCGCAGCCCTTACACTGGTCCTTTAATATGTGGATTTCAGCCTTAAACTTTGAAATCTTCTCAATATCTAAGGGTGTCCTCCAAAATTTTTCTGGCATTTTAGGCTCCTCCAGATTTTTGAAAAACCTTTTTGGCATGTTCTATCTCTTCTGGGGTTACGTTTTCCGCAATCTTTTGCATTTCGTAAATTTTTGAGGCGAATCTTTCTCCTTCAGCTGCTGAAACCCATAACAATTGAAGCCTCTCCTTGTTTAACCCGTTCTGTTCCATCTTTTTCCATAAACGTTCCACGCGCCTCTGGGTGTGATAGTTGGCATTAATATAGTGGCAGTCTCCAGGGTGGCAGCCCGCAACGAGGACTGCGGCGGCGCCTCTCGCGAAGGCTCTTTCAACAAATTTCGGAGCCACTCTTCCAGAACACATGGTTCTAATTATCCGCACGTTGGGTGGGTATTGCATTCTGCTGACTCCAGCGAAATCTGCGCCTGCATAAGCACACCAATTGCAGCAAAAGGCAACGATTTTCTTGTCAGCGTCGCGCTCTGTGACAGCGTCTATTTGGGCTATTATCTGCTCGTCTGTGAAGTAATTTTGTGTTAATGCGTCAGATGGGCATTCTGCAGCGCATGTTCCGCATCCTACACAAGCAGCCTCAACTATTTCGATGCGTTTAAGCTCCTTGTTTAGGGTTATCGCATTGTAGGGGCAGACCCTCGTGCAAAGCCCGCAAGCCTTACACTTTTCCACGTCTAAAAATGGCGTGATGGCCTCAACCGTTACTTTGCCCTTAGCCATAAGTATGCCAGCTCTGGCGGCGGCTGCGCTTGCCTGTGTTACACTATCCTTTATGTCCTTTGGAGCTTCAGCGCACCCAGCGAAGAATATGCCTCCAGTGGCAGCGTCCACCGGTCGGAGTTTTGGATGGGCTTCCATGAAAAATCCATCTTGCGTCCTTGAAAGTGTCAGAAGCCGCTGTATTACTTCGCTGTCTTTCCGCGGTTCCAGCCCAACGGATAGAATAACCATGTCGAAGTCCATTTTGTATGGTTCTTTCAGGAGTGTGTTTTCGCCTATAAGCCAAAGGTTGCGAGTTCGCTTATCCTCAATTATTTCCGCTGGAAGCCCTCGAATGAATATTACGCCTTCCTTTTTAGCCCTCTTGTACAAGTCTTCGAAGCCCTTCCCATATGCGCGGATGTCAACATAAAAGACATAGATTTCAGTTTCAGGCCAATGCTCCTTAATAAGGAGGCTATTCTTTATCGTGTTCATGCAGCAAACATTACTGCAGTAAGTTCGCCCAGTTTTATTAGAGCGGGAGCCAACACATTGGATGAAGGCTACACGCTTCGGAACCTTCATGTCACTAGGCCTGATTAGCCGTCCACCCGACGGACCGCCAGCATTAATCAGCCTTTCAAACTCAAGGGATGTAATCACGTTCAGATATTTGCCATAACCATACTGTGGCAGTGCTGACGGGTCGAAAACATCTGCGCCAGTCGCCACTATTATCGTTCCTACCTCTAGTTCTACGGTTTCAGGTTTCATTGTGAAGTCTATGGCTTGTCTTTCGCAGGCCTTAACGCATTTGTCGCATACTATCACGCCGTCCTTGTTAAGGCATAGGTTCATGTCAATTATGTAGGTTGATGGAATCGCTTGTGCAAATGGCGTATAAATGGCGTGCCTCAGGGCTAGACCAGCGTCAAACTCGTTTGGCGCCGTCATTGGACAAACTTTCGAGCACTCGCCACACGCTGAACAGTCTTCCTTCACATAACGCGGCTTCTTTGAGACCTTTACTCGGAAGTTGCCAATATATCCTTTTACATCAACAACCTCGCTGTTAGTTAACAGTTCAATGTTTGGATGATGCCCTACATCCGACATCTTCGGGGCAAGAATACATATGGAACAGTCCATTGTTGGAAAAGTTTTGTCTATCCTTGCCATCATCCCGCCAATGCTCGGTTCCCTCTCCACTAAATAGACCTTGTAACCAGTATCCGCAAGGTCTAACGCCGCTTGAATGCCTGCAACACCACCGCCAATAATTAATGCCTTTCTTATAATTGGCACTTCAATTTCTCTGGCTGGCTTAAGTAAGGCTGCCTTTGCCACAGCCATTTTCACAAGGTCTTTAGCCTTTTCAGTTGCCGCCTTCCTATCATAGAGGTGAACCCAACTGCACTGCTCACGTATGTTAGCCATCTCAAAAAGATACTTGTTTAACCCAGCCTCTTCACAAACTTTCCGAAATGTCGGCTCATGAAGCCGCGGAGAACACGAAGCAACAACCACACGGTTGAGCCTATACTCCCTAATATCATTCTTTATAAGCGCTTGTCCCTGGTCTGAACATGTATAGCGGTAATCCCTTGCCAAAACAACATGGGGAAGTGTCGCCGCAAACTCTGCAACCTCTTTGCAGTCAACAGAGCCAGCAATATTTAAACCGCAATGGCAAACATAAACCCCTATGCGGATTTCCTCTTTTGACATTTTCCATTCACCTAAAATCCAAAGACTTTAGGTAACAATCAATTGAAGCCGCGGCAATTTTTCCAGCACATATAGCCTCAATTATTGAGGCTGGACCAGTTACGGCGTCTCCGCCAGCAAACACGCCTTTAAGGGTTGTCTCCATGGTTAATGGGTTAACCCAGATAGTGCCATCTTCATTCAATTCAACATCTTTCGGCAAAAAAGATAAGTCTGGAGCCTCGCCTATCGCCAAAATTACCATGTCCGCCTCTTTAACAAATTCCGAACCCTCAATAGGAATCGATTTCCTCCTTCCGGTTTCATCTAACTCGCCTAACCTCATTCGGATAAATTCAATGGCAGAAACTTTTCCGCTATAGCCCAGAAACTTTTTGGGAGAAACCAAAAACTCGATTTTTACACCCTCATTTTGAGCCTCTTTAACTTCCCATGGATTTGCAGGCATCTCCTCCACGGATCTTCGGTAAAATATCGTTGCTTCTCCAGCACCACATTGTAGGGCTGTTCTTGCAGAGTCAACTGCAACGTTCCCACCGCCAATTACAACGACGTGTTTACCCTTTACATCTGGCATCTTTCCAGAGTTAACCATCCAGAGAAAGTCTAAAGCATGCATCACCCCATTTAAGTCAACGCCTTCAACCCTTAATTCCTGCCCCTTATGAGCCCCAACACCGACGAAAATGGCATCATATCCCTGTTTCTGTAAACTGCTAAAATCAACATCCTTACCAACTGCAACGCCGGTCTCTATTTTTACGCCAATATCCTTTAAAACCTCGATATCCCTATCCAAAAATTCCCTTGGAAGACGATAAGTTGGCAAGCACCTTCTTAACATCCCTCCGGGCTCGGAAAGAGCCTCAAAAACCGTAACTTTATAGTTTTTAAAAGCTAATTCATGTGCAACTGTAAGCCCCGCTGGTCCTGAGCCTATAACCGCCACGTTCCTCTTTGATGATTCCGTCTGGATTTCCCCTTTTCTCTCGTTCAAAAATTCCCTTCTCAGCTTTTCAGTCTCGTTTATGATTTCGTTTAAATTTAACCCTGCGCGTTCCGGATGGAAACACGCAAGAATCGTGACTAAGGGGAGGGGGAATACTTCAACAATTTTTCTGATTGCATTTTCAAATGCTCGCCCATATCCGCATTTAACCGCAAACTTTCTGACGTGAAGAAATATTTCTGGTGGTTTCAAGGCTTGCGGACAATGCCTATAACAGCGGTAACACCAAGCGCAAAGCCAAAGCTCATCTGAAGCCAAAGCATCTCCAATGTGCAGGAAGATCTTTTCTAGAATATTTCTTGGATTATATTCTCCCTTTAGAAGCTCTGCCATGGGACAGCTTGCCGTGCATATCCCACATTCAAAACAGAACTTGAGTTTCTCGGCGTCTGGGTATTCGGCGAGAATTTCCTTGTAAGTTATAGTTTCTGCCTTGCCCAATCTAACTCGCCTTTCTATTATTGGGAATGCTCAAGGATATAAACTTTACAAATGTAAAGTTTTAAATCATAAGCCAAACCCCTTTTATAGACCACAAAACCAATTAAACAACAAAAGGCAAGAGGGCAGCCAGATGGACGAGGTTAGAGTTGTCTTGTACGGGGTTGGTGCTGTTGGAAGCCTAATAGCAAAGTCTCTTCTCGAAAGGAAGGACGTAAAAATAGTTGGTACAATTGATGTTGCAAAGGAAAAGTTGGGTAAGGATTTAGGCGAAGTTTTAGGCTTAAACAAGAAAATTGGCATAACAGTTTCAAGCAACGTCGACGCTGTACTTTCGAAGGCCAAGCCCGATATAGCCATTCACACCACATCATCCTATCTTAAGGATACATATCCGCAGATAGTCTCCATTGTAAAGCATAGTGTAAACGTCATATCAACATGCGAAGAACTCTCCTACCCCTACTATTCAGAGCCAAAAATTGCAAAGGAACTGGACAAGCTAGCTAAAAAACATGATGTTACAGTTTTAGGCACAGGAATAAATCCGGGCTTTTTAATGGATACCCTTGTGATAACGCTGACGGCGGCATGCCAGAAAATAGAGAAAATTGAAGCGGTTAGGGTTATGGACGCAGCGAAGAGACGTTTGCCATTTCAAAAGAAGATAGGCGCTGGCTTAACAGCAAAGGAATTTAAACAAAAAATCGAAAGGGGAGAGATAACCGGGCATGTTGGACTCGAGCAGTCTATTGCTATGATTGCAGATGCACTGGCATGGAAACTCGATAAGATAAAGACTGAACCAGTTGAATCCGTAATAGCTAAAGAACCCGTTAAAAGCGACTTCATAAAAGTTGAAGCCGGAAAGGTTGCAGGTTTAAGGCAGACGGCAAGGGGCTTCATGGAAAACAGAGAGGTCATAGTCCTTGACTTTCAAGCCTACATTGGAGCAGAAGAAGAATATGACGCCATAACAATTACAGGGGTTCCAACAATCAAACAGAAAATCCAACCATGCGTTCATGGAGACATAGGTACGATGGCAATAATCATAAACTCCATTCCAAAAGTGCTTAAGGCACCGGCTGGTTTGCTTACGATGAAGGACTTGCCAGTACCATCAGCAGCTGTGGAGGATATACGAAAATACTTGTAATCTTAAGTGCTGCCGGGAGTGACGAAAATGAAGCTGCAAGTTGATATAAACTGTGATTTAGGCGAAAGTTATGGGGCATTTAAAGTTGGGAACGATTTGGAAATAATGCCGCACATAACTTCTGCTAATGTAGCGTGCGGTTTTCACGCTGGAGACCCCCTAACAATGGCGCAGACAATAGCTTTAGCAAAAAAGCACGGAGTGGCTGTTGGTGCCCATCCGGGATACCCAGACTTAATGGGATTTGGGAGAAGAGAAATGCAACTAACTAGCGAGGAAGCAAAAAGTTACATTATCTATCAAGTGGGTGCCCTCCGAGGATTTGCCAAAGTTTTTGGAGTAAACCTTCAACATGTAAAACCCCATGGTGCTATGTATAACACCGCATTGAAGAGTGAAGAACTTTCTAAAGCCATAATAGAAGCCATTACGGAGCTAGACCCGAATATGATAGTTTTCACCATGCCAAAATCGGTTATTGCTAAAGTGGCTGTTGATGCTGGTTTACGTGTCGCCTACGAGTTTTTCGCCGACAGAGCCTACAATCCAGATGGAAGCCTCCTTTCAAGGAAAAAGCCCGGCTCCGTAATTAAAGAGCCTGAAAAAATCGTTAAGCGGGCAATACAAGCTTTAAAAGAAGGCACGGTTGAAGCTTTTAACGGCGAGGTTGTAGAACTTGGGCAAGTGCACACGATATGCGTTCATGGCGACACACCAAAAGCAGCCAAGCTAGCCGAAGCCCTAAGGAAAGGGCTAGTTAAAGCGGGCATAGAAGTTAAACCAGTAAGCCATTTCATCTGATTTCAGGAATTGCTATGAAAAGTGGAATTTACGCGTCCGCACGTTATTTGCCTTTCGGCGACAGCGCCCTTATAGTTGAGTTTGGTGACGTAATCGATTTGGCGGTAAACAGTAAAGTCATAGCTTTAAATGATGCTCTTTTAAGCGTCGCTATAAAAGGGGTTGAGGAACTTGTCCCGACATATAGATCATTGCTGATTCGCTATAATCCAGAGGAAATAACCTATGAACAATTAATGTTGCATGTTAAAGAGATTGAAAAGACTCTTGAGGGAAAGCCGACTGAAGCGGAGGGCAGAAAACTTTGTGTTCCAGTTATTTATAGTGGTGTTTATGGGCCAGATTTAGGCTATGTGGCAAGGTATCATGGGTTAACAGAAGAGCAAGTGGTTAAACTGCATTCTGGAAAAGAGTATAGAGTCTATATGATAGGCTTTGTCGCGGGTTTTCCATATTTGGGCGACGTTCCAGAAGAAATTGCAACACCACGCCTCGAAACTCCACGCTTAAAAGTGCCAGCTGGCTCCGTTGGCATTGCGGAAAAACAGACTGGAATATATCCATGCGAGGCTCCAGGAGGATGGCGAATTATAGGCAGGACACCAATAAAGCTTTTTGATCCGCAGTGGCACCCTCCAACCTTGCTAAGGCCGGGGGACACTGTTAAATTTGAGCCAATTTCGGAAGAGGAGTTCAAAAGAATCGAAGAACTCGTTCACATGGGAGCTTATAAACCGAAATTTGAGGGGACATGAAATGCAGGTCTTCCGAGTTCTTAAGCCGGGGTTCTTCACAATAGTGCAAGATCTGGGAAGACATGGTTATCTAAAGTATGGAGTTCCAATTTCAGGAGCTATGGACTCTTTCTCCATGGTTGTAGCAAATCTGCTTGTTGCAAACGGTCCAAACGATGCATGTTTAGAAATAACCCTCATAGGTCCGGAGCTTCAAACACTGGCGGACACTCAAATTGCCATAACAGGAGGAGAAATTTCCATTAAAATTAATGGTGAGGATGCGCCCATGTGGCAGACATTAACTGTGCATAAAGGGGACATGGTTTCTCTTGGGAAGATAGAAAGTGGATGTAGAAGCTACCTAGCCGTTAGGGGTGGAATAAGCACGCCCGTGGTTCTTGGAAGCAGGTCAACTTATGTGCGTGGTAAATTCGGCGGAATCGAAGGCAGACCGTTAAAGGCTGGAGACATAATCGAAGTTTTCAGAGTTCCACCTTTAGAGAAGCGTTTTAAGATGCCGGAGAACCTTATGCCCCAATTCATGAATAATTTCACCGTACATGTTGTTTTAGGTCCCCAAGCTGACATGTTTACAGAAAAGGGCATAGAAACTTTCCTTTTAAATCCTTACAAGGTTACGGTAGAGTCTGACCGCATGGGCTACCGTCTTGATGGTCCAGTAATAGAGCATAAGGGGAAAGCCAACATAGTTTCAGATGCCCTTTTGCCCGGGGCTGTTCAAGTTCCTAAGAATGGAAAACCTATCATAATAATGCGGGATGCTCAAACAACTGGAGGCTATCCAAAAATAGCGGTCGTAATAACCCCAGACTTAGATAGGCTTGGACAAGTCAAACCAAACGATACAATAAGATTTCTGAAAATTACGCTAAGAGAGGCTCATAAAAGGCTTTTAGAATATCGCAAAAACCTCTCCAGTTTGGCTGAAAAGCTAATTAGGATTGCCCAAAAATCTTAAACCTTTAAATCGGCTTTCACCATTATAGTGCACGGTGTTTTAATGTCAACCACGCATGTTCATGAGAAAGGCACCATATCCCTTGAAAAATTGATTGAAAAAATTAGAGGAATACCAAATTTTCAAAAAACCGGAGCCATCACCATCTTTATCGGCGTTGTCCGTGGAGAGACTTCAACGGGGGAGAAAGTCCAGAAACTGGAGATTGAAGCTTACGAAGAAAAGGCGAACGAAGCGTTGTTGAATATATGCCAAGACCTGAAACGCAGAAAAGGCATAGTAGACGTCCAGATTCACCATTTCGTCGGCGAGTTTAATGTTGGCGAAGACCTCGTTTATGTTTTAGTTGCTGGTTCTCACAGGAAGGATGTTTTTCCAGTTTTAAGGGAAGCTGTTGAAAGGTACAAAAAGGAAGCTCCAATTTTCAAGAAGGAATATGTAGTTACCAAAGATGGGAGGGAAAAGGCCTACTGGGTTGCGGAAGCTGAAAAATAAAATAGCCGAGTTTTGCAAAGGGTTATTAAGCATTTGTTAGAGCTTAATGTTAAGGAGATGAATAAGCGTGGAGAAGAAAAGTTACGCTTGGTTTGAGAGGAGGAGGCGAACAAAGGCTCTTGATTTGGCTCAAGAGCAGATAACAAAGGCTTTGGATACTGTGACACTTCTTCATTATGCCATGCAGAAGATGGCTGAAAACAATAGGAAGGAGGCTATGCAACACATAGAGAACATTTTCAAAGTGGAGAAGGAAGTTGACAGGCTGCGGACAGAGGTTTTTAAAGAGCTTTCAAAGGGAGTAGCCCTCTTTGCTGATTATCGTGAAGACTTGATGCACCTTGTGAAAAGGCTTGATACTCTGGCTGATCATGTGAAGGATGCAGCTAGATGCATAATAATGCTTGAGGGCGCCAAAATTCCAAAGGAGCTTTGGGAGAACACTGCCCACACAACTTCGTTTCTTGTGGATTGTGCTCACGCCTTGAGGAGCAGCATTGAAAAAATTGCTGTGGACTCTTCTGCTGCTATAAGTGGGGCAAAAAAGGTTGAAGAAATTGAAAGGAAAATTGACGATGATTATCTTAAAACTAAAGCTTTGTTCATTAAGTATGCGGGGCAAATGGACAGCGGCTCAATGGTTATATTTGATGATCTTGTGGAGTTTATTGAGCATGCCGCGGACATGTGTGCTGACACTGCGGATTACATAGTTATACTGGCGAGCAGAGAATAGCCTAATCTTACCTTTTTTGCCCTGTCGGTTTTGATATTAAATTGCCAAGGGTGTAGGCTGCGGCTGAAACTATAGTTAGTCCGCAAAGGCCCGCCGCCAACGTGGAGAGATATGGGTGTTCAATTGCTGGTGTAGTGTAGTCTGGCATGAGTCCTTTCCAAAGGGGTTCTGTTTCTTCCACTTTTAGGGTTTCAGCCACTTTTTCTAGGCCGTCTGGGTAGGATGAGGCGAAAGGTATCAAGATTGCAAGTCCAACAATTATTAGGATTAGGGCTTTTATGTAGCCTTTCAAGTGGCACCCCTCTTTAAGAAAGCCAATCCGTTCAATACTGCTGGTTGCATTTTATACAGTTGTGTTGTGACGGCTGTTGTTATTGCCGCTTCGCCAAGTCCTATTAGAACGTGCCAGAACAACATTGCTGGGACTGTCACAGTTATTCCGCCAACCGCTGAGAATGCTGGGGAAAATCCTATCTGTAGGCCGCATGCTAGGGCCCCTAAAACGACTGACAACCATGATGCTGCGAACACGCCTAGGAAGAAGCGTTTGCCCCTGGTTGAGTTTCCAGCTATAAGTTTTACTATGAAGAAGCTTAGGCCCCCTATTACTGCCATGTTGAATATGTTTGCTCCTAAGGCTATGATTCCGCCATCTGCAAAGAATAAGGCTTGCATTAGTAGGACTATTGTCATGCTTAAAATTGCTGCGTAAGGGCCTAAAACTATTGAGAGGAATGTTCCGCCTACTAAGTGTCCGCTTGTTCCATATGGTATTGGGAAGTTAATCATTTGAGCAGCAAAAACAAAGGCGCTTGAAACCGCTAGTAATGGGGCTAGTGACTGGGGGTATGTGGTTTTCGCCTTCTTCCAAGACCAGACTAGGAAGGCGGCTGATGTTATGGCCATTATGGCGGCGATTTCCGGGCTTATATAGCCATCTGGTATGTGCATTTTGAAGCCTCGTAATACTTTTTAGATGAAAAGTATTACTTATAAGCTTTGCCGTTTCTAGACGTGAAAAGGAAGATTTAAACTTTGAATTATCAACTTGTTAAGAAAGAAGTTCTGTTAGGATTTCGTTTAGTTGGTTTTTGTCTTTGATTTTTTTGAAGACTGCTTTTCCTGTTGCGTATAAGCGTATGGGCACGTCTTTGTAGGTTAGGTCGAAAATTATTTTTGCGATGGTTTTCTGCATTGTGGCTTTTTTCAGCATTTTTGTTATTGCCTCGTCTTTTTTGTCGTACTTTAGGTGGACTATGTAGTCTTTTTCTTCTCCGCATGCTTCTTCTATTCTTGCTATGTAGGTGTCCAGAATAGCGGTGTTCATAGGGACTGTTCTATCTCCTTTAGGACTTCGACTAGCTTGTCAACTTCTTCTTGGGTATTATATATGTAGAAGCTTGCCCTTGCTGAGGATTTCAGCCTAAACCTTTGGTGGAGAGGCTGGGCACAGTGGAAGCCGCTTCTTATCATTATGCCATAAGTGTCTAGGAGCAGAGCCAAATCATGGGAGTCGAACCCTTCGAGGTTGAAGGGCACTATGCCACACTTTATCGACGCGTCTTCTGGTCCGTAAATCTTGACTTTTTCGCATTCTTTTAGGCGTTTCATGGCATATTCTGTTAAGGCGCACTCGTGGGCTTTTACATTTTCCATTCCGATGTTTTTTAGGTATTTTACTGCTACCATTAGGCCTACCCCGCCGCATATGTTTGGTGTTCCTGCCTCAAATTTCCATGGTAGGTCGTTCCATGTGATGGTGCAGCTCTGAGTTTTTGGGTTATAGGAGACTTCGCGTATCATTTCGCCTCCTCCATGGAAAGGTTCCATTTCCTCAAGGATTTCCTTTTTTCCATATAGGACGCCTATGCCTGTTGGTCCAAGCATTTTGTGTCCAGAAAAAGCCAGGAAATCGCAGTCTATGTCTTTCACGTTTATTGGCATGTGAGGGACGGATTGGGCTCCGTCAACGAGGACTAGGGCTTCGTTTTCGTGGGCGAGTTTTGCAGCGTGCTTTACATCATTTACTACGCCCGTGACATTTGAGACGTGGGTTATGCAGACAATTTTGGTTTTTGGAGATAGTGCCTTTTCTAAGGTTTCTTGGTTTAGGGTTCCGTCGCTGTTTACATTCACATATTTTACTTTGAAGCCTTTTATTTTTGAGAGGATTTCCCATGGGACTATGTTGCTGTGGTGCTCCATTAGGGTGATTAGAACCTCGTCGCCTTGCTTAAGGTTTCGCAGCCCCCACGAATAGGCGACCGTGTTTATGGATTCTGTTGTTCCTCTGGTGAAGATTATTTCTTCTATGCTTTCTGCGCCTATGAATTTGGCTATTTCCTCGTGAGCGCTTTCATAAAACTCTGTTGCTTCCAATGATAGTGTGTGGACGGCTCTGTGGACGTTGGCGTTATGCATTTCATAGTATTCTTTTATGGCTTCTATGACCTGCCTTGGTTTTTGGGATGTGGCTGCATTGTCAAAGTATATTAGGGGGTGGTTGTTTATTTTGCGTTTTAATATTGGGAAGTCTTCCCTTATTTTGTATGGGTCTAGCATTATTTTTCCTCTGCCATTTTCAATTTTTTGGAGAGGATTTTAGCTAGTTCCTCCTCTTCGAGGGCTTGTTTTTCCTCGAAGGTTGGTTCTTTAGGAAGCCACTCTGGTGTTGCACATTTGTTTTTGTAGTAGTTTCTTATGGCACGTCTTAGGGCTCCAACGGCTAGGATTCCGCAGTGGAATTTGACTGCTGGGAGTCCGCCGACTTCTTCTGCGACGGTTTTCCATGTGATTTTCCAAGCGTCTTCAAGTTTCATTCCCTTCACTTTTTCTGTTACTATGCTGGATGTGGCTATGTTGGCGGCGCACCCGTAGCTTTCGAAGGTTGCCTTTTCAATTACGTCTTGCTCGTTTATTTTTAGGTAGAAGGTTATCATGTCTCCACATTGGGGGTTTCCAGCCACGGCTGTAACTGTGGCGTCCTCCATTTTTCCAAGGTTTTTAGGGTTTCTGAAAAGCTCTAGGATTTTTTGGCTGTAGGGTAAAGGTGCACGCGACATACTATTTCACCACCGTTGTGCCAGTTATTCCCCTAAGCCTTTCAACGGCCTTTGGCAGCACTTCCAAGACATAGTCTATGTCCCCTTCCCTATGGATTCGTGTAACCTTCATAAGTATGCTTCCATGGGCTTCTTCAAATTTTCTTCCTATGGCTATGAGGACGTGGCTTGGCTGCAATAGGCGTCTTGTGCATGCGCTTCCGCTTGAGACGTAGACGCCGTTTAGGCTTAGCTCTATTGTTAGGGCTTCCCCCTCACAGCGTAGAAAGCTTATGTTTGCGTTGTCCGGCGATCTTTTCTCGCCTTTCGGTCCGTTTAGGCGCACGTCTGGTATTTTTTCGAAGATTCCATTTATGAGTTTGTCCCTTAGCTTCTGCATGTGACTAACATTTTCTTCGAAGTTTTTGAAGACTAGTTCGGAGGCTTTTGTAAAGCCAACTATCAAGGGCGTGTTTTCGACGCCCGGCCAGAGCTTCTGTGTGCCTATCTGCCCTTCCAATATTCTTTCTATGTTTACGCCTTCCCGCACGTAGAGGGCCCCTATTCCGCGGGGTCCTAGTATTTTGTAGCTGCTTATTGTTGCCACGTCCACGCCAACGTCTTTTACGTTGAAGGGTGTTTTTCCGTAGGCGTCTGAAGCGTCTGTGTGGAATATGGCGTTTGGGTTTTTGTCCTTGACTATTTTCAAGGCTTCTTTTATTGGCTGTATTGTTCCTATCTCGTGGTTTACGGCTGATAGGCTTACGAGAATGGTGTTTTGGTCAACTGCTTCCTCCAGTTTTTCTAGGTTTATGAAGCCTTGAGTGTCTACTGGAATTTTTGTTACTGTGAAGCCATATTTGGTTAGCATTTCAGCCACGTGTATAATGCTTAAGGGCTCAACTTCCGAAATCACAATTTTCTTGCCCTTACCCCGCAATTGGAGAGTAGCACCTAAAAGGGCTAGGTTGTTGGCTTCTGTTTCGCCTGGCGTAAAATTTACCTCTTCAAGGTTTTTACAGCCTAAGAAGCGTGCTATTTTTTGGGCTGATTCCATTATGGCTTCATAGGCTTCCCATCCAGGCTTGTGGGTTAATGTTGGATTTCCATACGCGCGTTGATTAAAATATGGGAGCATAGCCTCAACGACTTCGGCGGGGACAAAGCTTGAGTTTTCGATGTCTAGGTAAACTTCATGCTTTAATCCTTCATGAGCCTTTAATAGTTCACGGACGTTTTCCACCATAACTTTTCAAGTCCCGTTTAGGTTTAGGGGCTTATCCCACTCCTAAATGGTTTGAGCTTATAGAAAAAGCTATTTGACACTGTTAAACGAACATCAAATTTACAAACACGAAACACCTAAATTGGATACCCCTCTCCTCTAGAAAATTGTTCTTCATTACTCGTAATGTAGTATGTTGGCAATTTTAGATTAAATGATGTTCCCGGTTGATTGGCTTACCCTAAACTTAAGGGGGGAATGCTTTATTAGGCTGGCTTTTAATTATTAGGTGAACTTTGCTGCTTGTTGAGCGAGCGGTGTGAGGGCTGCTTTCTTGCTTGTTGTGAGGTTCAATACTGAAACTGTATAGCCATAAAATGTGTTGGAGGTGAAAAGTGTATGAAATATATAGGTTTTTGGAAGGTTGTCGGAGGCGACGCTATAGACGCTATTGAAAAGTTTAGGAAGATGACAGCTGAGAGGGAAAAGGGAAATGAGGATTTCGCCAAACTAATTTTTGGACCTTTCCAGTTCATGGGTGAGCGTAAGGGCTTCACAATGTTTGAGACAGACAACCCGGAAGCGCTTAAAAACATTGCAAACTTCTATTCGCCAGAAATTAAGTGGAAGTTCTTCTCCATAAACGACCCAACAAAAGCGGCGGACTTCTACATGACATTGAGGAAATAATCGCGAAGCCATCCCGCACCATCTTTTCTTTGTTTAATGGGGCTTTCGTCTAAAGGGCGAACGTTTTAAATCGCGTTTAGCCTCTAGTGTGCATTAGGAAAGGTAAAAGGCGTGTTCAAGTGAAGATAACAGAACTGCCAATACCAGAGCCAGTTAAGGAAGTTCTAATTAAGTCTGGGATTGTGGAGCTTTACCCGCCTCAAGAGGAGGCTATAAAAGCTGGCGCCTTGGAAGGGAGAAACCTTGTCCTAGCTAGTCCAACAGCCTCTGGCAAGACGCTAATTGCTGAGCTTTGTGCTCTGAAACATATCTTGGAAGGCGATGGCAAAGTCCTTTACTTGACGCCTTTGAGGGCTTTAGCCAGCGAAAAATACGAGGAGTTTAAGAAGTATTCGGCCATCATAAAGCCTGATGGGAAACGTGTGAGTGTCGGCATTTCTACGGGTGATTATGACAGTTCAGACCCTTGGCTGGAGCACTATGATATTATTGTGGCTACAAATGAGAAGGTGGACTCGCTTTTGAGGCATAAAGCCAAGTGGATGGATGAAATAAGCCTTGTAGTGGCTGACGAGGTGCATCTGCTAAACGAGGCGGAACGCGGACCAACCCTAGAAGTGGTTTTGGCTAGGCTCATGCAGACAAACCCAGACATCCAAATTTTAGCTTTGAGCGCCACAATAAACAACGTCCAAGAAATAGCTGAATGGCTGAAAGCCGAATACATAACAACAGAGTGGCGTCCCATAACCCTAAAGGAGGGCGTATTACTCCACAACGAAATCCAGTTCAAAGACGGAGAATCAAGAAAAATTGAAAAGGAGGTTAAAAATCCAGCCATAAACTTGGCACTGCATACGGTTAAAACTGGCGGGCAAGCCCTAATCTTCGCGGCTACAAGAAAAAGCTCCGTGGCACTGGCAAAGAAGACAGCAACAAAAATCGGGGAAATCCTATCAAAACCTGTGAAGAGGGCTTTGGAACGTGAAGCAGAACGCATTCTAACGGCTGGAGAAAAAACAAGAATAAGCGAACTCCTAGCCGAACTAATCAAGTGCGGAGTGGCTTTCCACCATGCCGGTTTAGGCAGTGTCCACAGAAAAATTATTGAGGATGCCTTCCGCGAAGGAAAAATTAAGGTTTTGACGGCAACGCCCACACTGGCTTTCGGCGTTAACCTTCCAGCAAGAGCCGTCATAATATATGATTATAGGCGTTATGAGCCTGGTTACGGCTACTATCCCATAAGCGTATTGGAATACAAGCAGATGAGCGGAAGAGCTGGACGCCCAAAATACGACAAAATAGGTGAAGCCGTACTGGTTGCAAGGACGGACGACGAAGCCGACTATCTAATGGAAAGCTATGTCTTGGCAAAGCCTGAACGTATTTGGTCAAGACTGGCTGTGGAACGCATATTACGGGGGCATGTGCTGGCAACAATAGCCGCAGACTACGCGCACACGGAAGCGGGCATATACGAGTTTTTTGGCAAGACGTTCTACGCTTATCAATACGATATAGGCGCAATAAAGAACGTCATAGCAAAGATTCTGCGCTTTCTCTACGATGAGGAGATGATTGATGTAAGTGGAACAAACATTTACGCCACAAAATTCGGCAAACGCGTCAGCAAACTCTACATAGACCCAGTTTCCGCCGTAATAATCCGAGACGCCCTCCGCCAAAAACCACAACTACTATCGGACTTAAGCCTCCTCCACATGATTGCGCACACTCCAGACATGCGACCACTTTTTAGGCCAACAACAAGCGAAATAGACAAAGTATCAGTTTTTATGGAAGAGCACCGTGAAGAGTTCTTAACTCCAGTGCCAAGCGAGTGGGAAGACCGCATAAACTACGAAGAGTTCTTGGCGGAAGTGAAAACAGCCATGGTTTTGAAGGCTTGGATAGAAGAGGCAAGCGAAGACGAAATAATAGAAAAGTTCCGCGTTCAACCCGGCGACCTATACAGAACTGTTGAAAGTGCAAAGTGGCTTCTTTACGCCACCCACGAGTTGGCAGTGCTATTCAATAATAAGGAAGCCCAACCTCTCACGCTGGAACTAATGGAACGTGTAGAGAAAGGCGTCAAAAAAGAGCTCATACCAATAGTCCGCCTCGAAGGCGTAGGCAGAGTCCGCGGACGCATACTATACAATGCAGGCTATAAAACAATAGAAGACATAAAACACGCAAAAATAGAAGAACTAATGAACCTACCACTAATAGGACCAAAACTGGCAAAAAAGATTAAAGAGCAAGTGGGCGGCTTCGTCAAAAAAGAGACGTGGGAAAAACTTGAAGAGAAGGAGGAGTGGAAACAAAAAGCCCTAACAGAATATTAGCAGAATAAGCTTGAGCCATGTTCCTTTAGACATTATTTAACAGAACGCTATGGGAAATTGTTACGATTTAACATGGACTTTTATGTTTATGGGGTTGAAGAGAAAAATAAATGGGGTGTGGTTTTTTGTGGGATAGCTTGTGGAGATGATGATTGTCGAGAGCATAAGTAATATTGGGATTAGGGCTGATTGGAATTCTGGGACTATTACTACTTCTTTTGTTGAGTGTTGGTATTGGAAGTAAATGTAGGTTGTGGCGCCTGATGTCCAGTTTCTAATGTAAAGGGGCTCTTGACCATTTACTAAGACTTTATAGTTGTTTTTCCACAAGCCGCTGACTATAACGTTTGGAACGTCCACTCTGCAGAATCCTATGCCAGACTTTCCGCTCACATTGAAGCTTATTGTTTTCTGCGCAGTGTTCATTTGGAAATCAGATATTGACGAGTTGCTTATGACTGAAATCTCCTGTTTGGAAGGGAGTGGGCCAAATCGCACTTCAAAACGGTTGCAAGGTCCCATAAGCGGATACGCATCTATGACGCCTTCAGCAATGGTGTAATAATTGTCGCATATTCCATCGCTTCCAGGCTCATTTTGGTATCGCCCACTTTTGACATCTGGCGAAGCGTGGCTGCTCCAAAAGTTTCCACCAACAGGCCAATCCAAAAACCATTTATTATTGGAGATTGGAAGATAAAATTTCACTGAATTGTTTCCAACAAAATTGTTGTGAAATATCAAGTTATCGGATGCAGAATCGGCAGCGACGGAAAAACCAGAGCAGTTAATCCAGTTATTATAGATGGTGTTGTTTGAATTCTTTTGCATTCCTATACCTCTACTATTAGCGTATGAATAAATCATGGTTATATTATTGTCTGAAATCACATTGAAATTAGAGTAACCAATATAAATGCCACCACCAGTAGAATTGTATATAGTATTTGCAACTATGTAATTGTTTGAAGAAGCGGTGATATCAAATGCCGAGGTCGCAATTGGTTATAGTATTATTAAATACGTGGCTATCGAAAACGTTCACAGAAAAAATGCCGGTATGAAAGTTTCTTATATGGTTGTTTTCCACGATGCAAGAAGCTACGGGGGACCGCGCGCTCGCGCCTTCTAAATAAATCCCATAGCTATCATATGGGCGCTCTTCGCCAACGTTTTCTATCTTAAAGTTATAAATACTAACGCTGCTTGCCACGACACGAAAACCAATCACCTCTTCAGCACCTTGTCCATCAATAATTGCTTCTCCTTCCGCTATTAGCGTTAATGATTTGTTAACCACTGCAGGAGCATAAGTTCCACTTGCCACATGAATAACATCCCCTGGGTCTGCTGCGTTAATAGCCGCCTGTATAGCCGGATAGTTGTAAGGAACCCAAATGTCCTTAGGGCTTGCCCTAACCCTTTCAGCTTTAAATGTAAACGCTAAAGCAAGCAAAGCAAACAACAGAAGCCCAATCAACACCATTTTCTTCATGTTTCCACGAACCACATTCCCTTTAAGCAACCATTTATTCTTAACATTTGCGGAGATCAATCATTTCCGTCACCTAACAGCGTCTCCAACAGCGCGCCTAATATTAAAAGAATACGCTTAACCCGTGTTCCTTTAAACATTATTAAAAGGCAATAAAAAGTTCACAATAAGAGGCATGGTTAAAATACTGTCAAGCAGCACATCTCTGATCTTAAACTGAGAAGAGAATTCAAATATTCCATTATAATTGAGCAAATGATTTACATAGGCGAAGGGCTATGAAGATGGATGGTTTGCTGTGAGATTTATGCTGATGAGGGATGGCTTCAACATGAAATTTTTCACGGGCTGTCGATTCATAACTTAACTGGTTAGGGATTTTACCATGGCACAAAATAGGAATGTTATAAACAGCGCGTTTTGGACGCTTTGTATGATGGGGTTCTTCGCAATTTTAAGCTCAACGATGTCTAAGAGCCCTGTTTTAAAGCCTTTCTCGTCAAGCCTTGGGACGCCGACCGATTGGACGGGTGTTGTTGCTTCTGCCTCAACTATTCCTGGAATTTTGGTTAGCTTACCTGCTGCCTCGCTTTCTGACATTTATGGCAGAAAGAAATTCATACTAATTGCCGGTTTCATCTTTGCTTCCGCTCCCTTCCTTTATCTTCTGATAATTTTTTGGTGGCAACTTATTCTCGTCAGATTTTACCATGGATTTGCAACTGCGATTTTTGTGCCGGTTGCTGAGGCTTCAATAGCCGAACTATTTCCAACTAAGCGTGGAGAACGAATTTCCCTTTTCTCTTCAGCGACAAATATTGGAAGAGTTATCGCACCAGCTTTAGGCGGCTACATACTTTTTGCGACGAACAATTTTCACACGCTTTACTTGTGTGTGGCTATAGCGGGCGTAACAGCGCTGGTTATGGCTCTTCCATTTTTGAAGGAAAGAAAACAAATCATAAGCGCTCAGCAACATGATGCAAGAGAAACTGTTAAGAAAATTTTCCATGGATGGCGAATTCTCATACACACTCGTGGAGCATTGACCGTTAGTTTCGTCCAAGCAAGCCTATACTATGTTTATGGCTCTGCAGAGTTCTTTTTAGCTGGTTATTTGCCGGAGGTCGCTAGGTTAGATAAGTTCTTAACTGGTATTATTATCGCAAGCATAATTGGCATTGCGATTTTCGCAAGACCTTACATGGGAAGGCTTTCGGACAAGATTGGAAGGCGAAAGCCTATAATATTGGGTTGCATAATCTCAGCGGCGCCCATGCTGGTAATTCCTTTCGTCACCAGTTTCTGGGCTCTACTTTTGCTGGCCCTAATTTATGGATTCGGCTTCGCCAGTGTAACGTCCTCAACGCCAGCCTTAATAAGCGAGTTAACGCCTAAGGAACTCATTGGGACATCCATGGGGTTCCTCGACACCATAATGGATGTGGGACAAACGCTTGGACCCATAATCAGCGGTTTAATACTCGCAACAAGCCTACAATATGTTGGAGTCTTCCTCTCCCTAAGCATTTTGCTCCTACTAGCATGTTTATCATTTGTTTTATCAAAAGTTCCAAAAGAAAAGTAACGAAGAATGTAATAGACTGTTAGAGAAATTATGTTATAAATCAGTTGTTCAGTGTTCGCTTGACGATTGAATAATAAAAAGGGTGGATTAATATTTTTAGCGTAGTGGCTCTTGCATTTTCTTTCGCAAGAATTCACGCTGCTGTTTTGTGCTCATCCCCTCTAACTCTTTTTTATGCTTTTCACGGAGCATTTTATATTTGCAATAACTATAAAGCGCCTCATAGACGTATGCGGCTTTTTCTACAGCCTCAAAATCATCTTTAGCATTTAATCTTG
>Ga0080004_1142892_pt1 | contig 144289 bp, 134 predicted proteins | sample WasSprMetagenome_FD_69207 | JGI IMG/M metagenome (GOLD analysis project Ga0080004, IMG submission 69207) | Sulfidic aquatic microbial communities from Washburn Spring, Yellowstone National Park, USA - WS (SPADES assembly) (version 2) | ecosystem: Environmental > Aquatic > Thermal springs > Hot...
CCATGCTCGTTCTTATACTCTTTTCCCTCGCTGCATTCCTTATCTTTTCATTGAGTTCTGGGCTTCTATGGTGGTTCACATAATCCCTCCACCTTCCCCTGCTAGAGTCCCAGTTCACTGGAGTTCCGCATCCGCACTTGCACGTCGGCCTATCTCCTGCCATGGCCCTACATTTTATTGAACCAATGTGCATTGTCAAGAGTGCGAAATGTTGTCCTCTGACAGGTGTTCCGGCCTCCTTTATCACCATACCGCATCTTGGACACTTCAGCACATCATACTCGCCCCTCATTTTATAGAATTTCATTAGCATCCTAGCCTTCATGGGATGCCTTTCAGCCCAACTCATTCCATCCAAAATCTTCTCACATAAGATATTTTAGTTTTACATGCTATAAATTAACGTTTTGCACAACATCTTGCTGCAGCCTTAAGGATGTGGTAGAGGCCCATCCTCGCATGTCTGAACCTAAAAAGGTTGATAGAAGGACCAATGTTTTGGATGGGCCCCGCCAAAAAGGGCATAAGATTTTCATAATATAAATTTTTTGTGAGGCTTATGTTGGGAGGCTGAGTGTAAGAGTGTGGCGCTGAAAGTGAACCTTTTCAGGAAAGCTATTGTATGCTATAAAAAGAATGTTGGGGCTTAGTATATTAGTTCTTCTGTTTTCTTGTCGAATATATGTAGTTTAGTTTGATCGAATGTTAGGTAGAGCTTCTGTCCTATTTGGAATTTTTCTCCTACGCCTGATGATACTACTGCCTTGAATATTTGGTCGTCCATTTTTAGGTCTAGGACCATTTCATCACCTAATGGCTCACTTATATAAAGTTCTGAGGTCATATATATGTCTGTTTTAGGCTTTTCTGCTGAAACAACCAAGTCTCTTGGCCTTATACCGAATATGATTTCATTAACACCTTTAGATTTTATCACTTCCACGGCTGGATCTGGGAGCCTGAACTTTATTGCTCCGCCGTCAAAGTAGCCTTTTCCATCCTTTTCTACGAACGTTCCTGATGCCATATTCGTTGGCGGGCTTCCTATGAATCCTGCTACGAAGACGTTCGCTGGCCTGTTGAATACTTCGTCTGGTGATGCGTACTGCTGTAGTAGGCCCTTGTTCATTACAGCAATGCGGTCTCCCATCGTCATAGCTTCAGCCTGGTCGTGTGTGACGTAAACTGTGGTTATCGCTAGCTCCTTCTGCAATCTTTTCAGTTCTGCTCTCATGTAAAGCCTTAGCTTGGCGTCGAGGTTGCTGAGAGGCTCGTCCATGAGCCAAACCTTCGGCTCCCTGACAATGGACCTTCCTAAGGCTACACGCTGAGCTTGGCCACCGCTAAGCTGCTTAGGCTTCCTATCTAAAAGTTCTGAAATCTGGAGCAGCTTAGCAACCTCCCTTACCTTCTTGTCTATCTCACTTTTTGGAAGCTTCCTAATCTTTAGTGGGAACGCGATATTATCGTATACTGTCATGTGTGGATATAGGGCGTAGCTTTGGAAAACCATTGCAATGTCCCTGTCTTTCGGAGGAAGGTCGTTTACGAGTGTGTCGCCGATATAAATTTCTCCTGAATCGGGTGTCTCTAGGCCTGCAATGCATCTTAATGTTGTTGTCTTACCACATCCACTTGGACCGAGGAGGACGACAAACTCTTTATCTTTTACTTCAAGATTTAGGTTTGATACGGCAACTGTTGAGCCAAACTTTTTTACTAGATCCTTTATTAACACTCTTGCCATATTATACCATCACAAATATTACCTTATGTGCTAAATAAAGTTTATGTTAAAATATTGTTAAAAGTTTATTGAATAAAATTAATAAAATAAATTAATAGATAAAATTGTGATTATTGGATACTACACTTTTTTACAAACTCTAGTACTTTGGACTTAAATTCATTGTATGCGTTTGTGAACTCTGTTTTCGTCTTTATAACGGCACCAAATTTCGGCCAGTCTTCAGGCTTCAAACCTCTTTCTCCAGCGTCAGCCTCTATTCCAACCTCTTTGAATAATGATATGAGTTCTGGTGTAAGTTCTAGTGCAAGCCTACAATCTTCTCTTATATCATAGACTTCAGTCAGTCTGTGAATAGAGTCTCTATCTATCATCAGTTTTACTACAGCGTTATCGTACACTTTTATGTCGAAGCCCTCTTTTTGAGCTTCTATCATTACGTTCGTCTGATGGTTTGGGAATTCAGTGTTTGTCATATTTTTTGGAGAAAGTGTTAGAAATGTTTCTCTAGGCTTTCTCTTTGATGCAGGAAGCACATGTATGCCATCTAACACTTTATTTGCCTGATTATCGTTTAAGCCATACTTTTGTTTTATATAATTGAACCATTTAATTCTACTTTCTGGGGTGAAGAAGAGTTTAAAGAGTATTTGGCTTACTGCGATTCCAGCCTTCCCTATATCGTCTTCAAGCCTTTCCAGGTACTGGATAACCTCCTTTTCGGATGAACCGAGTACCTTTGACGCTAAAATTGTTTTAACAAAGTTTTCATTTGTTAAACTGTTCAAATATTTTCTGTCACTTAAAATTTTAATTAGTTTATCCTTCGGTAGCTTATCAGATTCTTTAATGTTAAAGGTTCTTGCAAGATCCATAACTAAAGATTTACCATTCTCTGTATCCCACACCTTGCTAAGTAACATTTCAGCTTGGACTTCGCGGAGGTGATCGTTTAATCTACCACACATTGTGGTCTCATAACATGTTGTCACATGGAAGCCCTTCTTAACAGCCTTTGATCTACCATCTATCTTTGATATTATCAAGTAAGCTTCCTGCGATACGGTGTAGGTTTCCGTGTTGTTTGTGCCAATACCCAAGCTTTCAAGCATTGAGGTTATTTCTATTGCTGCAGAATTGTTTCCGGGAACCTTAAACACTAGGTTCGGCCGCCCAACTTCAACACAACTGTTATTATATCCCCAGAGTAGGTAAGCGTCATATTTTTTCAAGAATTCGTAAGCGTCAGAGTAAATTTGTAGAGCGTCTTTTAGGCTTCCTTCGACGCTTGCACTAACATGTGGGTTAAGCTGATAGCTGACCATACCATGTTCAAAGTTTGAGGCAATGGCTATCGGCCTAAACACTGCAAGGTTGGGGAAAACTGAAACTTCAGTAGCCTTCATTGTCATTTCATCTGCGTAGGCTTCTGGGGAATCTGTCCACCGTGGATTTTCTCGAACAACGGTTTTGAAATCGTTACAGAAGCTTTCGCCAAAATATCCTTCCCACAGGGTTTCATCGTCAATGTAGGCTGCTGCTGCGAGCACAGGGTTTGTTGACACTTGGACGAATCCAAGATGCCTTAACCATCTTAGACCTAAGGCGTAATCATTTCCAAACCTGTTTCCATTTAAACTCAAACGATAATATATGTTTCCCTGTATTTCATCTTTTGCCGCATTAAGGAAGCTTGATAGGGGATTCTCTTTATCAACCTTCTTTTCAATGTTTTCAGCCATCTTAGATACCATTGAACCGGGAGCACGATAATATTTTGACATAACTATTTTCATATCCTGTAATATGCTTTCTACAACATTTTTAGCTACAGATGATTGAAACATTCTTTTTTCAGAGGACTCAAGCTCTTTTAGGGTATTAAGTAATTGTTCAATTGATTCTTTGACTTCTTCTTCACTGAAACCGACGATTATACTTTCATAGCCGAAGAGGTTTAACGCAATCTGGGCCAAAACATTATATATCCTAAATCTTGTAATTTTAGAGTCTTCAGGGTCAAGGCTTACGCATGAATAAAATTTTAGTGAAAGAGTGCGTGTTATGCTTCCAACAGTGAACGCTAGGGAACCAACCATTTCCTTGTGCAGTAGATGATCTGCTGCAAGTTTATCGTGGCCGCTTAAAGCAAGTTTTATCACATGATCCACATGATCTATACTGTCTATTGGAAAGGACAGAGCTTTAGGTTTAATATCCTTATATTCTAAATATTCTACCATAATTCTTCGCCTAATATAATTATTTTGGTATACTTAATATTTTCTTCTATTAGAGCGCACATATGGTTTATATTTCAAATTTTTTATGGGCTACTCTATTTTTTAAAAAAATAAATTTTTTAGTTTTAAAATAGAAAATAAAATTAAAAAGTTTACTGCAGTTTATTTGCTTGAATAAAAGATTTTGCTCCAATCGTAGTCTGCTGTTACTAGGACATGCACTTCTTCCCAAAAGTCTGGCCTATTGACTACAAGAGATTCCAAAATTTTGGCTCGCATAGGTTTAGCTGAAACTGAAACAAACAATTCGTACGGCTTCAGCCCAAATAGTCCAACCTGATTGTCTTCTGATACACTAATAAGCAGCCCAGGTTTACTGTAAAGTTGGACATCCGATGAAGGTATGTTGTAGAGGCTGTCGGAATAAGATTTTATTGAATCCTTTTTTGTAGCCAGAACAGCGAAGATCATGTATTCGGTCATGTCTTCACCGTCCGGTGAAACAATCTTGTTTATACATTTGCTTAAATGGTAGTTTGGATACTTGTTTAAAGCCGTATTAAGTGATTTTATCCAAGAAAAAGGTAGTATCTTCCCTGTTACAGTATTTAATTCTCTGGCAGCATTAAAATACAATATTGTTTCAGATATTGGAGACTTATGTTTGTCCAAAGAAACAATCCAACCCTTAAATTTTTTTTCTCCTGACGACATACGCACCATCTTCAACATTATATACATGCACTTTTAAGCTTTTCAAACATAAACAAGAGCTCCTACACTATTTTGGGAATCAGCAGTAGAGTTATAGGAAAGTATAAATTATCGAGTATTACAGAAGCTGTGATTAATATGGTTGTTCCAGAAAAAAATATTATGAGAATTGTTAAGGGAACAATTTTAAGAACAAACTATGGCACTTTAGGGGCTTCATCTTCAACCTTAATCCACGATGAAGGAAAAAGAATCCTTGTCGATGTAGGCCATTATGGTACAAGGTTAAGGCTGGAGGAAAATTTAAAAAATATTGGCCTAAGCCCAGGAAGCATAGATTATGTGATATTAACTCACCTGAACTGGGACCATTGTGCAAACATAGACCTTTTCGAGAAAAGCAAAATCTTTTTGCATAAAAGAGAATGGGAGGGAGGAAACCTTTTCGTTGACACTCTCCACGGCTGAAGCCGGGAGATTCTTGCACACAGTCCCTTCAACGCTCTGGGGCACATTCGTGTTAGCGTTCACCCCTTCATGGTTCTAGGACTGTCTGCAATGGGTGTGCCACCACCCAGTTATCCCTATCCTTTAAGGACTCGGGATTATATTTTTTGCTCGAACCCCCTCCACCCAATTCGGTCCAGAACCTTATTCGAGCCTTCGGACATCCGGACCACATTCGCGAGCAAGACGCTCAACATAACATTTTAGGGCAGATATATTTAAGCCTATCGACAACTCATCCCACGGTTAAAACCGACCGTAGGCTTTCTTGTCGAGTTTGATGCAAAGAGGATTTGGCTACAAAAACTTTTAAACAGATGCTTGAAAAGATGAAATTACATATCATAGATGATGACATGTTTAAGGTTACGGAAAACGTTTACACTATAAACACGTTCGGTCACACAGTTGGACACATTTCAGCACTAGTTAAAGCAGAAAAGGGTAGTATAATTGTTTCAGGCGACGCCATACCATATTATAGGACAATAAAAAAGGGATACCCCGACATAATATTTTATGACAAAAATGAGGCGAGGAAAAGTGTGAGCAGGGTAATGGAGCTGAAGCCCATTACAATAATACCTGGACATGGGCCACCATTTAATGAAAAAGGCTACATTGAGAAGGATGAGATAGAGATTAGACTTGTTGGAGATGATGGTGAAGATTTAGTAATTAAACTGAATCGGGTTGGAGAAGGAGTAGCCACCGGACCCATTGGATAAGCATTCAGTTACAGTCTCTCTTACTAGGCGATAGGATAGAAATAAGAGTTGTTAAAATATTTGCAATTTTTGTTTATAAAAAATAAAAATATGGTAAAGTATTAATAGGGCCTAAGCTCAAAATAATGGTGACATTATTATGTACACCATAGTTGATAAAGTGCAGCTGACGGAAGGAATATTTAAGATTGTCATAAATGCGCCATTGATAGCGAGAAACTGGAAACCAGGACAATTTGTGATGGTAATGGTTAACGAGAGTGGTGAACGCATTCCGTTAACTATAGTCGATGGAGATGCAACTAGTGGGACTATCTCACTAATATTTCAGGTTGTTGGTAAGACTACAACATTACTTTCTTTAAAAAATGTTGGAGAAAAAATATTTTCGGTTACAGGTCCGCTTGGTAGACCATCTGAAATTAGTAAATTCGGTAATGTTGCTGTTGTTGGAGGCGGTGTTGGTGTCGCAGAAATTCTTCCCCAGGCTAAAGCGCTTAAAGACTTGGGAAATCATGTTATCGGTATTGTTGGAGCAAGGTCTTCAAATAAACTTATTCTGGTAAAGGAATTGGAGTCCATATGTGACAAACTTTATGTTTGTACCGATGACGGATCCTTCGGCTACAAGGGGTTTGTTTCAGAACTATTAAGCAAAATTCTTAGAGAAGGGCAGATTATTGATTATGTTTATGCTGTAGGCCCAGTTGCAATGATGAAGGCTGTAAGTGAGGTTACAAGAGCGTATAAAATTAGGACTGTTGTTAGTGCTAACCCGATAATGGTTGATGGTACAGGAATGTGTGGCGCATGTAGGGTTCTAGTTGGAGGAGAAATCAAGTTCGCATGTGTAGACGGCCCAGATTTTGACGCACACCAGCTTGACTTCCAAACTCTTGAGTCAAGATTGAAGGCTTACAGAAAATATGAGATGAAAGCTTTAGAAGATTTTAGGGGGTGCAGATGCAATGGTTAAAGTTTTTGCAAGAGAGACGCCACAGCTTCTCCCTTTGGAGGAGAGAATAAGAACATTTAAGGAAGTAAACTTGGGATTTACAGAAGAACAAGTTAAAAGGGAGGCTTCACGCTGCCTCCAATGCACTAAAGCATATTGTATGGCGGGCTGTCCAGCTAATGTGAAAATTCCAAATTTTATTAATGCTATAAGGCGTGGAGACTATAAGAGGGCTATTGAAATAATTTGTGAGACAAACAGTTTGCCTGCTGTTACGGGAAGAGTGTGTCAAGTGGAAATGCAGTGTGAGAAGGCATGTGTTTTAAACAGGAAGGGTATGCCAATTTCTATTGGACTACTTGAAAGATTTGTTGCAGACCTTGCCTTAAAAAGAGGGTGGAAGAGGTTTGAATGCAAAGCCTTTAATGGTAAAAGGGTTGCAGTGGTAGGCTCAGGTCCGGCTGGATTAACTGTTGCAGGAGACCTAATAAAGCTTGGATATGAGGTGACAGTTTTCGAGGCATTACATAAGCCTGGAGGTGTTCTCGTGTACGGGATTCCAGATTTTAGGTTACCGAAGGATATCGTTGAAAAAGAGATAAAGACTTTGGAGGATAGTGGTGTTAAAATTTATACAAACTTTTGTATTGGTAAAAGTTTGACTTTAAAAGAGATTTTTGATGAAGGATACGATGCGATATTCTTGGGTATAGGTGCTGGAGCACCTGTGGTTTTAGATGTTCCAGGAGTAAATTTGGATGGCATATATACTGCTAACGAGTTTCTAGTAAGGAACGTTTTGATGAAGGCACATCTTTTTCCAAAGTATGATACGCCAATAGATGTTGGGAAAAGGGTTGTTGTGATAGGGGGTGGAAATACGGCTGTGGACTCTGCCAGGGTAGCGGTAAGGTTAGGTGTCGAGGAAGTAAAGATCGCTTACCGTAGGGGTGAGGAGGACATGCCTGCCAGAAAGGAGGAAGTTTTACGTGCAAAGGAAGAGGGTGTGAAAATTATTCCTCTTGTTAATCCTGTAAGATTTGTTGGCGACGAAAATAATCATGTGGTAAAAGTTGAGTTTGTAAAGAATCAGCTTACCTACATGGATCAAAGTGGTAGGCCAATGCCTGTTCCAATAGAGGGGTCTAACTTTCTAGTTGATGGAGACTTGATTATCTTAGCCATAGGACAAAAAGCCAATAGGGTATTCACACAAACGGTTCCAGAACTTAAGTTAGATAAAGATGGATATATTCTAGTCGATTATGAGGCGAAGACAAGCTTAGAAAATGTTTGGGCTGGAGGAGATATTATAAGAGGCTCCGCGACCGTTATTCAGGCCATTGGAGATGGAAAGAGGGCTGCTGTAAGCATAGATAAAAATTTAATTGGCAAGCAGATTTGAAAGTAAGTGTATGAGTACAGAAAGTGTACAGGGAGAAGGAAATATTACTGGGATTGTTAAAATTGCCTCCGAAATATTGAGCATGGGATATGTGTGTAATAGGTGCCTTGGTAGAGCGTTTGCAAAGCTATTGCATGGCATGACAAATGAGGAAAGGGGTAAGATTGTACGCGATTTTATCGCATTATCGCTTGATAGTGGTGCAAACATTAATGTTAAAATGGAAAATTTTCAAGAATATAATTTTAGAAAACTGGAGAACGTTGAACATGCTAGAAGGGTGTGCCAAGTTTGTGAAGATATTTTCTCAAACATTGTGCCAAAGCTTGGGGAAGAAGCTTTTAGGAAGGCTAAAGCATACGAATTTGAAAACTTTTTGGTTGGAACAGTCCTAGACAAGAAACTATATGAAAACGATGAAGCACTTCTTAAAATTTCTCCCGAATACGGTGAATCTATTAAAGATGAAATAAACAGGGAAATCGGTAAAAGTTTATGCGAGAAGCTTGGCAAAATTGTAGACCATAAAGATCCTCAACTAATTATACTTGTTAACCTTAAAAAATTGAGGGTCGAATTAAAGTCAAAGAGCATATACGTATATGGTGGATACAAGAAGCTTGTAAGAGGTATACCTCAAACGACATGGTACTGTAGAAGGTGCAGGGGGAAAGGCTGTAAATTTTGTAACTGGAGAGGCAAAATGTACAGGAGTTCAATACAGCAGGTTATAGAAAAACCGTTGCTCAGGATAACTGGAGGTAAAAGGTCGAGGTTTCATGGTTCAGGAAGAGAAGATGTTGATGTTAGATGCCTTGATTATCGACCATTTGTTATAGAAATAATAGATCCAAAAATAAGGAACATAGATCTAGAGAAGGTAGAAAATGAGATAAATAGGTCAAAATATGTTCAAGTAGATGGTTTAAAACTGGTTACAAAAGATGAGGTAATAAAGGTGAAGGAGGCGAAAAATGATAAAGTTTATAGGGCAATAGTAACATTCAGTAAAATATTAAATGATAAAGAGCTGGAAAAGCTTTCAACTCTAAAAAACATTAAAGTTTTACAGAAGACGCCTACGAGAGTCTTGCATAGGAGAGCGGACCTTCTTAGAGAGAGAGTTGTTAAAAGTGTGCAATATAGGTTTTTGAGCAAAAAAAGGTTGGAATTGATAATTGAATGCGATGCAGGAACATATGTTAAAGAGTTTATTCACGGAGATGGTGGAAGAACAAGGCCTTCTATAGCGGAAATTTTACAGAATCCTGTTAGAAAAATAATTTTAGACGTTATTGGAATAAGAGAATAACTTACCTTGGACGACAATTTATAAACAATAGAAAGAATTAAAAAAAGAAATGATAAATAAACTTATCGAATATTTTTCTCTTCCTCTTTGATGGCCTTTGAAAGACGTTCTACACCCAATACTATTTGTTCTTCAGTTGGAAAAGAAAAGTTTAATCGCATTGTATTCCACCCCGTACCATCTACAAAAAATGAGGCTCCAGGAACATATGCTACACCATACCTTTCTATTACATCAACTAACATTCTTTTGGTGTTAATCTTTTCATTTAGCCACCCAAATATGAACATGCCGCCAACCGGATTACTCCATCTAGAATCTTCGGGCATCATCTCCTTCAAAAGATTGTACATGAGCTCGCATTTCTTCTTATACTTTTGTACAATTAGTGGAATCCTTTTCTCTATAAGGTTCGACTGTAAAGCATGTAATACAATATACTGGTTGATTGAGGATGAGCAGAGGTCTATAAATTGTTTAGCCAGCTCATAAAAGTTTATTATACTCTTATCGGCAACAACCCATCCAATTCTGACACCGGGAGCGTAAATTTTGCTAAATGTCGAAATGTAGATAACCCTACCTTCCTCATCCAGACTCTTCAACCTCTTTAAATCCGTTTGTTTAAAGATTAGCCGACCATATGGATCATCTTCTATTATGACGAAATCATATTTTGATGCAATCTCAAGCAGGTGCCTTCTTCTGTCCATTGACATGGAAAGGCCGGCTGGATTCTGGCATGTTGGAATCGTGTACAAAAATTTTGGCTTCAAACCTCTTTCTCTCAAATTCTTTAACGACTTTTCTAGACACTCTAACATCATACCATCATCGTCCATTGGAACACCCAAGTAGTTTGGTCGCATAAGATTAAATGCCTGTATAGCAGCAATGTATGTTGGAAGTTCCGTAATAACATAGTCTCTTTGGTTTATCAATATTCTTGCAGTAATATCCAGAGCCTGCTGGCTTCCAGTGACAACAATTATTTCATCCTCTGAAGCCTTTATGTCAAGTTTTTCCCTACAATATTTTACCAGTTCAGCCTTCAACTCTGGAACACCGCTTGTGGGACTATACTGGAAAGCTATGCTACCCAAAGATGAAATAAACTCTATAGCGGATTCAATCTCCTCCTTAGAAGGTAATGTTGCAGGATCAGGTAAACCGCCTCCAAAAGATATTAAATTCTTGCGCCTTGAATATTTAACGAGCTCCCTAACTTCTGAGGCCTTCATCCTGTCTGTTCTACTTGCTAAAAATTTGTAAAAATCCATTTCACCTTCGCCTATAATTTGTTAAAATTCTATTAATAAAGTTTTAAAGCATTATTTAGATAAAGTGAGAGAAATTTTGTAGCTTAAAGCTTTAAGAAAATCTTGAAATTTTTCGTAGGGTACTTCTGCGCCAGCTGCTTTAGCGTGGCCGCCTCCAACTCCATCAAATTTTGGAGCGACTTCAACCAAAATAGAATTTAAGTCTATGCTAAATGGTGTTCTCAAACTCATTTCAACACGCCCATGCTTAATTTCAGCGGCTAAACCTACATGTGCGCCAGTGTATGCTCTAGCGTATACTGCAGCCTTACCTAATGGACCCTTTGGATCGAGAACATATCCTATCTCGCCAACCTTTAAAGCATTACTTTTCACGTACTCTCTCATCTCCTCCTCCTTACGTGATGCTTCAACAGCCAACTGGGTCAGAGAGTCTATTTCTGAAGGGAGAATATTTTTTGAAAGATTATTTAGAATGTCCAACTTCATACCATCATTTTTTCCAATAATTTCGAGGGCTTGGATAAGTATACCGGTCTGAAAATATAGTGTACGCTTATCCCAGTTTTCGATTATCTTTTGAACACCCATTGTATTATCTAGGTAGTCTCCAATCGAACCATAAACTGCAACCCTACCCATATCAGGGTTAATAGACTCCTTAAACCTATAGAAGACAAGCTCGGAGGCGGAAACACCAAGATTGTGAACCACTTCAACGTTAGATGAAAGATTTGAAATCACCATATTTGATAGGGGGTGATGGTCTATGTATATGACGGATTTGAAATCTTTAAAAAAGTTGCCAACATTCTGAAAGATAACTTCATTGACTGCAATGTCACAGACTACAATGGTTTCATTCTTATCGATATTCTTTAACGTTTCATTAAGTCTAACTGGGTTACTAAAAATAACTTTAGAGCCAGTGTAAACTGAAAGAACTAGGGCGCCAGCACATATACCATCACAATCACCATGGGTTATTATATACATTTTATCATAGCATAAGATACTTTATTAAATAAACTTTATAACGATATAATGTTTAGACTTTTAGAAGGCTCTTAACCTCATTTGCGTAGATGTGAGCTTGTCTTGTCGGCTCAGGCACTTCGTTGATGGTTAACTTTTTAACAACTTCAATTGCTGTCTTTAAAGAAATTTTGTGTCCAACACTAATGTAAACGTTAGACTTTAAACGGTAGCCTAGCACTTCGTCGCCATCAACTATGTATCCATCATCTCTTTCTTTGCCGGTTAAATACGATTTTGCTACGCCTATTGTTGGAATATTTAAAAGAACACCTAAGTGTGTGGCTTCACCTGCCCTTCTGGGATGACATTTCCCGTGAGCGTCAACCAATACTATGTCAGGTTTTATTGAAAGCTTCCTTATTGCACCAACCATGGCCATTATTTCCCTAAAAGCGAGGTAGGTTGGAATATATGGTACCTTAACTTCTGTAACGTAAAAGCTTTTTTCAAGAACATTCAAGTTTTCAAAATCTAATACTACCGCCGAACCGATCGAAAAATTTGATTTAAATGCCACATCAATTCCAGCAACATACTTTAATGGTTTATTGAAATCATCTTCTTCAATAGCCTTTTTTGCCATAATCATCTGTACACGGCGGGCCTTTTCTAAGTCTATTCTAATCAATCCACACACCGTACACGCTAAAAATATTTATTTTTTGGCATGTTCTGAAAACAGCTTTTCCCAATCTCGCCTTAAAATACTGTAAATGTAAGTGTTATAATATTTTCCGTTCCTATAAAGTGAGCACCTTAACTCGCCTTCTCTTATAAACCCGTTCTTCTCCAAAACCTTTTGTGAACCAACATTCTCTACATGGGTTGTGGCTTGTATTCGTTCAACATTTTTGCTTGCAAAGAGGAACTTTAGTAAAAGGCTTACTGCTTCAGAAGCGTAACCCTTGCCCCTATCCTCTTTTGAAAAGATTTGGAAACCTATTTCCAATAGTTTAAGTATAGGATGAGCAGTATAATATGCTACGAATCCGAGAATTCTTTTGTCGTCATTTTTTTCGATGACTAGCATTACAAAATCGTCAGAAGAAACAGGTGTTTTAAACCACTTTTCAAGCTCACCCCAACTAGTTAGCTGTATAACATCATATTCACCAATCGAGTCTAGACTGTTGATCATTCGGTAAATGTATTCTAGGTCTTTATATTCTAGTGGCCTTAGTGATACAGTGTTGCCACTTATTAGGGCCATACCTTTCCCCTTTAACCATTTAAAAAAATAATATTAAAAGTACATTATTTTACGATGCCTTCCTGTTAACAAGATATATTCCAGTTAGGACAAAAGCGGATCCAAGAATTGTTCTGTATCCGATTTCTTCACCCAAGATTATTGAACTGAACACTAGTGCTAGAAGGGGGACGATCAGACTTGAACTTGAAAGGGTTACAGCGTTCCCATTTTTTAATAGGAAGATCCATATCGTCATACCGACGCCTGAAGCAAGAGCGCCACTGTATACTACGCTAATTAGATAGGTTAAATTGTAGGTGGTGAAGGGGTTTTCTAGGACTAAGCTTAGTATGAAAGCTGTCAAAGTTGCAAGTATCGAGTTATAGAAATTTAGATAAATTGCGTCAACGTTTTCTAATTTCATCTTATAGTAGACGGTGCTTGTCGCCCAAAGGATTGCGCCAGAGATTATTAGTATGGATGAAGTTGAAGCCATTGATCCGACATCTTTAAGGAAAAGAAAGGTTACACCTAGTAGGCCGAGAAATATTCCAAAAAGTTTTGTGAAAGAAAAATTTTCGTTTAAAAGGAAAAGTGAGAGTAGGAACACCCAAATCGGTTGAGTGTATGTTAAAACAGCTCCAACGCCACTTGACTGGTATATTAAGCCAATTGTAGTTAATGTGAATCCGAATATTGAGATAAAACAATATATCATCATGTGAACATTTGTTTGTAAATCCTTTACCCAGTTAACTCTTTTAACAAGACAGAGGAACGATAGGAAAATGGTTGAGAATATAAAACGGTGGAAGTTGAAGGTGAAAACAGGTGCAATTTGAAGGCCTATTTTCATAGCTGACCAGTTAAAACCCCAAATTAGAACCATAACGGTGAAAAGAAGCTTATTTTTAAATCCCATGCTAGATGACATATTTTTGGTCAGCTAACAATTAGGGGCATAAACAAATCTATTTAAGTTTAAAAATTTTAGAAATGCTTTTATATAAATAGTGAAAAATTGTATTTTGATCATTTTGTACAAAGAAAGTCTGTTATATGAGATTAGAATACATGGTAGAGGAGGCCAGGGTGTTGTAGCATGCGGGGAACTGATTGCTTTGGCAGCCAATTTTGAAAACAAATTTTGTAGAGCGTTTCCACTTTATGGAGCACAACGTCGTGGAGCACCCTTAACCTCATTCGTCTCCATCGGAGACGAGAAGTATTCTACAAGGAGTCAGATACTTTCACCACACTGTGTTATAGTATTAGATACCTTTTTGCCAAAAAGTGTAGACGTGTTTAATAACTTGAAAGAGGATGGGCTTGTAGTCTATAACACTTACCTGAATGTTGATGAAGCCTACGATTTTTTGGGTAGGCCGAGAATAGGTTGCTTAGCTGTTGTTGATGCAACAAAAATTGCAATGGAAAACATTGGTAAACCGATTCCGAACACTGTTATGGCAGCGGCTTTTGCAAAGGCCTCCGGATTAGTTGGATTGGAAGCCATATTAGAGGGTATAAGGAGGAGGTTCACAGGCCCTTTGGCTGAAAAAAATGCTTTAGCTGCAAAAGTCGGATACGAGAATGTTGTGTTTAAAAGGTTGGTGTAGTTGTATGGTTGAAAGGAAGTTTAAGGCGTTTGTTTTAGGCGGCTTAGATGTTGGTGGATGGTATGTCGGAGATTGGAGGGTTCTAAGGCCAGAAATAGATTTTAGCAAATGTGTGAAATGCTGGATTTGTGAAAGCTTCTGTCCAGAAATTGCTATAACAAGATCAGAAATGGGGCCGAGTATTGATCTTAGGTTTTGCAAAGGCTGCGGAATCTGTGCAAACGAGTGTCCAACGAAGGCGATAAAGTTGGCGGACGAGTTTAGGAGGTGAATGATTTGCCCTATTATGATGTTATGACAGGAAATAGGGCGGTAGCATATGGTGTGAAACTTTCTAGAGTAAAGGTTATTCCGATATATCCTATAACACCTCAAACTTCTATTAGCGAATATTTAGCTGAATTTATTGCAAACGGGGAGTTAGATGCTGAATACGTTCACGCTGAAGGTGAACATTCGGCTATGGCTATAGCAATAGGAGCATCCATTTCAGGGAACAGAGTTTTCACGTCAACATCTTCTCAGGGGTTAGCCTATATGCATGAGTGTGTAGCTCAGGCTACTGGTTTTAGGGCGCCCATAGTAATGGCTGTTGCTAACAGGAGGGTTGGGTCGATATGGTCTCTTGGCTCAGACTATACTGATGTCATGTCTGAAACAAACTTAGGCTGGATAGTTTATTTTGTCGAAAGCAACCAGGAGGCACTTGACACATTAATTCAGCTATACAGGGTTGCTGAAGATAGGAGAGTACTTTTGCCGGCAATGCTTAACATGGACGGATTTTACCTCTCATTCAGTTATGAAAGAGTTTGTGTTCCAGACCAGGATAGTGTAGACAACTTTCTGCCAGAATATAGACCAGAGTATCTTGTCAACCCACTTGTGTCAAAAGCTTATCCTAACGTTTTTCCACCGCCTCAAGAGGGTTTGACAGCATATTCTAGAATGTATGAGGAAGTTTTTGAGGATGCGAAGAATGTTATCTATGAGGTTGAAGAAAAATTTTATGATATTTTTGGAAGAAAGTACGGTGGACTTGTCGAATGCTACAGATTGGATGATGCAGAATACGCTCTAGTCACGGTGGGTTCAATGAGTACAGCGGCAAAGAGGGCTGTAGATAAACTTAGAGGCGAAGGTTTAAAGGCGGGTCTTTTAAGGATAAGAGCCTATCGTCCGTTCCCTCACAAGGAAGTATGCGAGTATTTGGGTGATGTCGATTGTGTTGGTGTAGTTGATAGAAGCGTCAATCATGGTACTGGGAGGGGGCCAATATTCTGTGATGTCAGAGCAACCTTGTATGGGTTAGGTGATAGAAAAGTCTACAACTTTATCACTGGACTGGGTGGTGAAAACGTTTCTGTAAACGATTTTATTGACATGTTTAAAATTTTAGCAAAGAGAGATGGTAGGGAAATACACTATTTTGAACATCCTACACCAAAACAGAATAGGAGAATAGCTCCATCCGAAATAGTTGACGGTGAAAAGAGACTACTGTTTTCCGGAGGAGAGGGCTGTCCAGGATGCACCATACCAGTTTTAATGAGATATACTTTAGAGGTTTTAGGACCTAACGTTGCATTCTCTTTTCCACCACACTGTGCAGGCATAAGCTTCATATGCGGAGTTTTAAATGTACCATTTTATATTGCAAACTTTGCAGCTGGTGCAGCATATGCGACGGGAACATATAGAACATATAAATCGAAAAATATTGCTGACAAGATTGTTTCAGCAGTTTGGGCTGGAGACGGGGGCACGTACGATATAGGCTTACAATCACTTTCAGCCGCGGCTGAAAGAGGGGAAAGTGTACTGTACATCTGCTATGATAATGAAGCATACATGAATACTGGTGTTCAAAGGAGTGGTGCTACACCTTTGAAGGCTTATACAACGACAACGCCTGTTGGAAGAGTTTGGAGGGGGAAGGGAGAAAGGAGGAAGGATATGCCTCTGATCATGTCAATGCACAGGATACCCTATATTGCAACCGGCGCACCATCTCATATTAACGATTTAAAATATAAGATTGGTAAGGCTAAAGAGACTGTTGTTAAGCAGAAGGGTTTAGCATACCTACACTTTATACAGCCTTGTCCAACAGGATGGTTTTTTGAAACATCCAAGTCTATTGAAGTTTCAAGATTGGCTGTTTTGACAGGAGTGTGGCCGCTTTACGAGATAGAGGATGGAAGATTGAGGATAACATATAAGCCTGCAAAGCTTAAGCCTGTAAGAGAATATTTAAGTATCCAGGGCAGGTACAGGCACCTTACAGAAAAAGAGATAGAAGCGATACAGGATGAGGTTAACAGGTACTGGGGAATGCTTCTTGAACTAGAAAAGTTTGATAAGCTGCCATGGTATCTATAGGAGAGTTGTTTAACGGCTAGCCTAAACCGTGAGAAATCTTGCGAGGATAGGTGGAAAATTATGGCTGAAAAGGTTGTTGAAGAACTTGATCCAATACTTAAGCCAAAAAGTATAGCCTTGATTGGAGCATCACATGATGAGAGAAAATGGGGAAATGTTGTATTAAAAAATCTTATTGAAAAAGGTTACAGGGGCAAAGTTTATCCTGTGAACCCAAAAATTGGAGAAATTTATGGAATTAAATGCTACAATTCAATTTTAGACGTTAAAGATGATGTTGAATGCGCATACATTGCTATACCAGCGCCTTCAGTTCCAGAAGTACTTAGAGAATGCGGTGAAAAAGGTGTGAGGGGGGCGATAATAATTTCAGGAGGATTCAGTGAGACAGGAAAGAACGGTGTAGACTTGGAAAGAGAACTTGTTAATATTGCAAGAAAATATGGGTTTAGAATTTTGGGGCCAAATACGATGGGCGTATACTCTGCTTCAATGAACATGAACGCAACCTTCACCTCCTTCGTGCCAAAGCCTGGACATATAGCTTTTGTATCACAAAGTGGATATTTCGGCGGCCAACTGTTTTCGATTGCGAACATGGAGGATATTGGATTCAGCTTCTTCGTTAACGTGGGAAACCAGTCAGATGTACAATTACACGAGGTCATAGAATATCTTTTGCATGACGAGAATACTAGGGTTATAGCACTTTATATCGAGGGTTTAAGGGATGGGAGAAGGTTTATTGAAGCATGCTCAAAGAAGCCGATAAAGCCGATAGTTGTTTATAAGGTTGGAAGAAGCCCTACTGGTGCAAGAGCTGCATTATCGCACACTGCATCGCTTGCTGGAAACGATAGAGTATATGATGCTGTATTCGAAAAAGTTGGGGCGATTAGAGTACAGGAATCCCGTCACCTATTTGAGTGTGCCTATGCCCTGGAATGGCAGCCTCCAGCCTATGGAAATAGACTTGGTGTTGTATCATCAAGTGGGGGATTATGTGTTTCATTATCTGATCTAGCATATGAGCTTGGACTAGAAATTCCAGTCCTCGATGAAGACACGAGGTCAAGGATAAGGAGTATGCTGATGTCTCATGCAAGTGAGCCCTTGAATCCTGTGGACACGGCGGGCGATTTAAGAAGCCAAGTTTACTTGAATATAGCTGAAATACTTTTAGATAAAGACTACATTGATATTGTGGTAGTTTCACCAACATTTGGTTTAATAGATTCTGCCGAAGCTTTAAAAGAGGAAATGGAGACTGTAACAGGATTCTGTAGAATAGGGAAGAAGTACGGGAAGCCTATAATATTTTCTATAGTAAATCCCTCGAGTGCTAGTGCAAGATTTCTTAAAAGGTGCGGTTTTCCAGTATATCAAACTCCAGAACAGTGTGCTAGAGCAGCATATGCACTTTATCTTTTCGGAAAAAGATGTAGGGGTTAAAGGTTATTTTTTCTTCTTCTTTTCTCCAACATACGACATTGGCTTACCACAGTGCAGGGGTATAGGCTGCGAGAAATCACATGACTCGCATTCGATCCTTACAACCTTCTTTTTAATAAAACCCTCCTTAATAGGCCTCATGGGCACACCATGATGGAGTGGAACAGGCTTTCTGAAGCCACAAACTTCACACACGAATTCTGGAAGTTGTTCCCCCATGATATATGGTTAAAATTCAGTTACTAAAAAATATTTTAAAGTTAATTTAGATGAAAATCCAATATAGTTGGATGTGATATTGGTTGGACAAAGATATTTTGCTTGGAATAGACATTGGTACAACAGCCGTTAGAGCCTTCGCATTCAACGAGGAGGGTGCGATAGTGAGGGAGTCAAAGATTGAGGTCAGCGTCGAACATCCTAAGCCAAGCTGGGCTGAACAGGAGCCTGAAGAACTATACACTTCTACTTTAAAGGCTGTAAAGGCTGTAACAAAATATGTTGGAGAAAATGTTAGGGCAATAGGCTTTTCTGGACAAATGCATGGCCTATGCTGCTTTGATAAAAATGGTAGGCCGCTGACAAAACTTATTCCATGGGTCGACGTGAGAGCTGGAGAACAGGCTAGAAAGCTTGAAAAAATGTTGGGTGCAGAAGAAATTTATAGGAGAACAGGTTGCCCTCCATTATTCGTGTACATTGCGCCGAAAATACTTTGGGTTAAAGAAAATCTTCCAGAAGTTTTCTCTCAATGTAAAAAGATTTTAACAGCACAGGATTATGTGATATTTAGACTGTTCGGAGACTATTACACTAACCCGTCACTTGCTTCAGGCTCACAGCTTCTTAACATAAATTCTGTTAAATGGGATGAAAAGCTTTTGGAGGCTGTGGGAATAGATGAAGACTATCTTCCAAAACTGGTTGAAGGTGATAAAGTTTTCGAAAGATTGCCTAGGCATGTTGCAGTAGAACTTGGTTTAAATGAAGGAGTGCCTGTCGCATTAGGAGCCTCTGACGGCGCACTTTCTAACGTTGGACTTGGCGCTGTTAGAGAGGGAGTTTGTGCGGTAAACTTGGGCTCAAGTGGAGCTGTTAGAGTTGTGGCAAGGAAACCGTTATGGGATGATGGTAAAATGAGATTCTTTTGCTACTATATTGCTTCCAGACACTGGCTTTGCGGTGGTGCAGTAAACAATTGTGGAATTGTTCTAAGATGGTATAGGGACAATTTTGCTGAAAAAGAGAAGGAGAGGGCTGCAGAATTGGGGATCGACGTCTACAAGCTTTTGGATGAGGAGGCTGAAAAGGTTAAAGCGGGATGCGATAATCTAATGTTTCTACCATTCATGTCGGGTGAAAGGTTCCCGATAAGGGATCCGTATGTTAGGGGAATGTTGTTCGGATTAAGCCTCGGACATGGGAAGGGACATATTATTAGATCGATGATAGAGGGAATAACTTTCACGATAAAATGGATAGCTGACGCCTTAGAAGAGCATACAAGGATAGAGGTAATCAAGATAAGCGGTGGAGGGGCGAGATCACGCCTATGGAGACAGATAGTAAGCGACATATTCGAGAAAAAGGTTGTTAAAACTAATGTTGAGGAGGCCTCTGCCCTGGGTGCAGCAATATTGGCTGGGATAGCAGTCGGAGACTATAAGAACATGGAAGAGGCTTCAGAAAAGCTTGTAAAAGATGAGGAAGTGCATGAGCCAAAACCTGAAAACGTTAAAGTTTACAGGAAATATTTTGAAATCTTTAAGGAAGCGTATAAGGGCTCAAGAGAATATTGTGAAAGACTGTTGCAGGTGGAATAAAAACTCTTTTATATTGTGTTGGAAAAAATATTCCCTATGGCCGTCATAAATGCGCCACCGGGCTTACTTAAGGCCCTAATTCTAAAGGAGGCGTCGAGGGCGCCTCTTTCAGCTGTAAAATTAATCGAAAGGATAGGTGAAAGGACTGGTGGAATATGGAAACCGAGTCCAGGATCAATATATTACATAACAAACGAACTTGAGTCAAAGGGGTTACTGAAAAAATTGAAGGTGGAAGAAGAAAGGTATCCGAAGTATATAATAACATTAAGGGGGAAAGAGGAGCTTGATAACATAGTTAGGGCGTCTAAAAAGGATGTCCTAAAAATATTGACGATACTAAAGCTTTATGCTGAAATAACCGAGGACCAGCATCTTATGCAAGACCTAGATAACATATGTAGAAGTATAATGCTTTAAAGAAGCAGGTAAAAATTTTGTAGAGGGCCCATGCGTCCTATATCCCTCAGAAACAGATTTCTTGTCCTCTCCCTTCCTACTCACCGTTTTTAACCGAAAGCTTCAGGTCAACCCATCCACTTTCGGTGGTCCAGTTGCCCAGACCACGGCTCGTAGTCCGTTTGAGGACTTGAAACCCATTTCCTTGGGAGGAAACGGCTTTGTTGAATGCTACGGACAGGGGGGCTCCCATCATCCACCTCCCGGGCGGAGGATGCATGCGCATGACCTGTCTTTCGCATTCAACTTGGCCGTTTGCCAAGGACGCATGAGCTCAAGCCTACAGTGTAGGTTAACAATTTTATTACTTTAGCAAAAATTTAAGCAAGTATGTTATAAAATAAATTTGACAAAATCTCGTAGACCTTTATTATATGGTTAGCCTATTTTAGGACTGCAGATTTTTTGCTTTCTATAGAAATTGGTTTATCTCTCCGCTCATCAATTTTAATAACCATATAGACTCTTTTTGCACCCATTTCAAAAAGCGCTTCCTTAGCCCTTTCAAAGGCTCTGAAAATTTCTTCAGTGGTTTCAGCTTCAACCGAAGTCGACATCGCGCCCACGTCAACCTTTAAACCAGATCTTTTAAGTTCCTCCACAGCCCTTTTAACGTACTTGCTTAAGCTTGTACCCTCTCCAACTGGCATGATAGAAAGATCAGCCACTACAGTCATTTGCACCAACCAATTAAATTTTAGAGAGACACCCTTAAAATCTTTTAATATGCATAACGAGATTGTTCAAGTGAATGGTGGTGGAATGGAGCTTAGTGAAAAAGAGCTTTTGCGCTATGATAGACAGATAAGGATATCAGGATTCGGTGTCGAAGGCCAAATTAAGTTGAAGAAAAGCTCAGTACTTGTAGCGGGGTTAGGTGGTCTGGGTTCGCCTGCGGCACTATATCTTGCGGCGGCAGGTGTAGGAAAACTCGTACTTGTGGACAGGGAGAAGGTTGAGCTAAGCAACCTAAACAGGCAAATCCTACACTGGACCGACGATGTAGGGAAGACGAAGGTTGAGTCAGCATTAGAGAAATTAAAGAGGCTTAATCCAGAAGTCGAAATAGTAGGTTTGGTGGATGAGATAGACGAAGGTAACGTTTACAACCTGGTTAAAGAAGTGGATGTTGTTGTCGACGGCATGGACAACTTTAAAACGAGGTTCCTATTAAACGAAGCATGTGTTAGACTGAGAAAACCCTTCGTCCATGCTGCAGTCTACGGACTTGAGGGGAGGCTGACAACAATAATACCTGGAAGAGGACCCTGCCTAAAATGCCTCCTGCCAATGGAACCGAACGAGACGAACACATTCCCAGTTTTGGGGTCAACGCCGGCTGTAATGGCTTCAATGCAGACCATGGAGGTGGTAAAGGTCATAGTCGGGATAGGTGAACCGCTTGTCGGCAAACTCCTCGTCTTCGATGGAGAGAAAATGGAGTTTATGCAAATCTCCGTAAACAGATTAGAAAACTGTCCTGTATGTGGTAGAATTTAGAGTCCAACATTGCACAACTTAAGCGTGGCTGTAGATGTTTGATGAATTTGATAGAGCTCTATAACAGTGTTATCAGAGTATATGTTTTTTAACCTTTCTAAAATGTAGGAAAATTATGGTTCAAAGGAGACCGCTGCCCAAATAACTTGTTAAGCATGCTCAAAAATAACTTGAGTTGTACTGAATTAAAAGTATTTAAAACACTGTTAACATTTGCATATTGATGGCAGTAAAGTTAAGGTGCGAACGGGTTACAAAATATATCATGCCAGCTGTAAGAGGACTTATTGCAAAAACCCTTATCAAAGAATATGGATTTTCACAGTCTAGCGCAGCCAAAGCGCTTGGAATAAGCCAGGCGGCAGTAAGCTACTACATAAGTTCGAAGAGAGGCTACAGGATGAGTAAAAAGCTTGAAAAGAATAAGATGATCATGGAGGCTATAAGAGGTTTAGCTAGAAAGATTGCTGAAACAAAGGGTTCAAAAAAGGTGAACCTGAACCTCTGCGACATATGTAGCATATTGAATGAAAATAGATAAAACATTTGATTTAAGCGCTTCTCTAATATTATTAAACTATTTTAGTTCCTCGGGCACAAGCTTTCGCTCAAGTAGCTCGTCTAAGCTTCCTTCACGATAGCCTATGAGGTCAAGTGTTACAAATTTATATCCTAACTTAAGCAGTTCTCTTGCGATGTCATCCATAATCTTTTCGTCAAAGAAAAGCCTCCTCTCATCACGGCCCACTTCTATCCTAGCAATGCTATCCTGATGGTCTCTAACCCTAAGCTGCCTAACAGCTATAAGATCCTTAACAATCTTCTCCGCTTTAGCCACACGCTCCAACCTTTCTACTGTTATCTTTTCACCATAGGGTATTCTTGAGGCAAGGCATGCCATGGAGGGCTTATCCCAGTTTGGAAGATTTAACGACCTCGCTATCGAACGAGCTTCATCCTTTGTGACACCAACTTCAGCCAACGGGCTTCTAACACCACACTCTTTTAGCGCGAAATATCCTGGTCTATGAACCCTTACGTCTGACGCATTCGTACCATCAACAATTACCTTCGCACCATTTTCTCTGGCTACACTAATTAGCTTGCTAACCATGCTCCTTTTACAGAAATAGCATCTGTTTGGAGGATTGCTTACAAAGTTTGGATCACACACTTCATCCGATTCAAATATAACATGTTTCACATTAAGTAGACTAGCTACATGTTTCGCCCAAAAAAGGTCTTCTTCGGGATATGTTACAGAAATCGCTGTAGCCGCTATCACACTATCCTTCCCCAAAGCATGAACCGCCAAAGCGAGGACGAGAGAGCTATCAACACCACCAGAGAATGCTACCACGATCGGCCCCCCAGCTGACTTAAACCACTCAATAAGCTTCTGAAACTTTTCATACAACTTTCCTTCAATTTTAATTTCAAGTCCACGGAACATGAATCATATGCACATTTATTGGTGATTATAAATTTTATCGAAACCTAGAAACTTTTTAAGACTACTTCTCTATAAACTTATAAAAGAATTTTGGAAACCAATGGCATATTCTTGTGATGATGCACCTTGAACCTAGTTCAGCTTACGAAATTATGGTCTAGTAATTTTGATGGGTTAGTTTGTAGTCTAATTTTCTTGACTTTGGCTTAAATACGTTATATAACATTGTTATAAAAAGATTGCTATAATCATAATGCTAGATTGGTGCAGATACAAGGTGCACTTTTGACAGAAAGTCCTTTAACGTAACCGCTTACCATCATCTCCAAAAAAATTTTTACATTAATATTATCCTTCATTTACAAAAAAGTTGGGGACATTAACTAATGACTAAAAAAGCAAGGGCCTTCTAGTGTAAAAAGAATGAAAAGTTAATAGCCGATTTTCTCTATGCTTTCCGCTAAGCCCTTCATGTACCCTAGTGCGAGTATTTTTCCTATCATATAGTATCCTGGTTTTCCTCCATACACGTCGTCCGCTATTGTTCTCGGCGCATGGTCAGGTCTCATGGGCCCCTGGAAACCAACTTCATAGTAGGCTTTCATTGCCTCGAACATGTCTACGTTTCCTGTGGGGTCGTCGTGAAATATTTCTTGGAAGCCTCCTTTCTCGTATACTGTTCCTTTAACGTTTCTGAAGTGTGCGAAGAATATTTTCCCCTTTCTTCCAAAGTATCTTATCGCCTTCGGCACGTCCTCACCCATTTCCGCGAAGCAACCTTGGCAGAAACACATTCCCAGATTTTTGCTTGGAACAAGCTCGAAAAGCTTGTCGAAGGCTTCAACACTCCTCAATATTCTCGGAAATCCTTGTATTGGTGATATTGGAGGGTCGTCTGGATGAAATGTTATTACAACGTTTGATGCTTCTGCTGTTGGTATCGCATTTTTTAGGAAATGCTCTATGTTTCTCCATATATCTTCCTCCTTGTATTGGCCGAATCTTATTGTTGGAGGTATATCTTTTACAAGCTCGTAGTCGAAGGCTGTTGAGGTCGCGCCTCCTCTTGTAGGCTTATCGACTTCTGTTCTCCATATCATGTTTGGTACTGGTGGCATGTGCTGAGGCTTTATCACCTTTATTCCAGCCTTTCCAATATTTTCTAGTGATTTGCAGAAGTCTTCAAGCTGCTGCTCCCAACCTGGAAGCTTGTACACGATCTTCTCTATCGGCGGACCGTCTTCGAGAACATCAAGTTTTAGACCATAACTTTCTACATGCCTTTTTATCTGTAGTAGGTCACCGTATTCCCAAACCTGTGAATCCTTCGGTGTAGGTGGGCCGTGGCCTATAACGTCAGTGCAACCCAATTGCTTAACAAGAATTAGATTTTTTGTATCATATATGTCGCCAAAGGGTAGCATGACAGCAAACCTCATTCTAACCATCTTCCATCACAAATCTAAATAAATTAGAATGATATAAAATCATTTAGAATCTAGAATTGGCTTCTAGCTTAGAAAGTAATAATATGATCAGATTTCAGATTTTTAAAGATTTTCTATTTGTATGCAACGTTAATTTGGCTGTAGAACTTTTCTATTTCTTCTTGTGTGAGAAAGTTGTCTTTGAGCCACATTGTTAGTATCGCCTTTCTACGACCTTCAATGTTTTGGCCGTTAAAAAGCTGTATTAGAAAATTGATTCTCTCTTCAGGCGTATTAAAGTATAACTTTCTGTTTTGCAACTTTTTGTTTGCGAAAAGGTCTAGAAGCCAAATTCTACATTCACTTCTTCTACCTGTTCCAGGAATGTTGAATGTAAGACTTGGTTTGAACCTTTTTTCAAAATTCCTTTGCCAAAACTTTTCAAGTCTCCTCAAATTTTCTTCCCTAACCTTGTCAGGATGTCGTGCCCTATAAAGGTAAGCCTCGACAGTATTGACAGAGTATCCCATTTTCTCTGCAATCTTTTTTACTGGCACACCACTATTATAATATTCTACAATAGTTTTTATGGTTTGGTTAAGTCCACTGCTAACCTCTATTGGAGCCCTAGTTCTCTTATGTTTTAGGTCAAGCATCATCCTTCAACCCTAACCTTCCCCTAACCTAAACTAAAAAATATTCCGTTATAATCTTTTCATCAACCTTAATAAGCGTGTATGGAAAGATTTTTGCAGAATAAAGTTTCTATCGAATTTTTAGCATATCCTTACATCTAGCATTTTCAAGAACACTTCTGTTTACTAGATATTGTGGTATTTTGCCTTCAAACAATTGTTTCACTTGCAGGGCAGCCTTATATCTTACCTCATACAGGGAACTGTTACTGTACCATGCAGTGTGAGGTGTCAATATTATATTCTTGCATTCTTTTAACTCGTTTAAGAGTTCTTTTGAGGGGGGCTCCTCTTCTATAACGTCTAGACCAGCATAGGATATTTTTCCACTTTTTAGGGCCTTTATTAAAGATTTTGTGTCAACCACCTTACCCCTACAGGTATTAACAATTATTGCACCATCCTTCATCATCGAAATACTTTTCTCATTTAGAAGGTGGAAGGTTTCTTTTGTTAATGGAACATGTAAGGTTATTGCATCAGATTCCCTCAAAAGGTCTTCAAAATCTTTTGGAGTGAAACCGTCTCCTACAATTTCTTCATCTTTAACATATGGGTCGTAGACGAGTACCTTTACATCGAAACCCTTTAATCTTTTAGCAACAAGCTTACCTATCTTACCATAACCTATAACTCCTACGGTTGAACCGGAAAATCTTGGCAAGCTTCCTAAAAGTTTCCAATCCCATCTTCCTTCGAAAACATGACGGTCTATATTCTTAATACGTCTCCATGAAGCTAAAAGTAATGCTAGTGTATGGTCGGCAACGTCAGTGATGTCATATATAACGTTACATACTAGCACGCCAGATCTTGTAGCTGCTTCAACATCAATATTATCTATGCCCACACCATATCTTACAACAATCTTCAACTTGTCTAGTGAAAGAAAAACCTTTTCGGTTATAGGTGCATACTGGTTCAGTAGGGCGTCAGCTTCCTTAGCAAACCTTATAACATCATCGTCACTTTTTGAATTAAACCTTTCAACCTTAGCCCCAATCTTTTCCAGAACCTCTGCCTCCACCTTAGTGTCCGGATAGTCTGAATCTGTTATAGCAACAAAGATATTCAAATATGCTCACGAAAACAGATTACAGATTCGAAGATTAAAGTTTTGTGGATAAGAGCTTATTATAATTTTAAATATGGGTTTCGATAAAATTTTTTGCATGAAAAAGAAGATTGTTTTGGAAGGCGAAAAAGTAAATGAAATTTTGTATAAAACTTTCCTTTTAGAGAAAGCTGAATCATTTAATCTTAAGGGACTTTACGTAAAAGATGAAGATAAAAAGGTTGAAGTTTTTATTGAAGGAGAAGTTTTGGATATTGGAAGATTTACTTCAGAAGTTGAAGAAGCAAGCAAATACGGTGTAAGCGCAAGGATCGTTAAAGTTGAAGACTACTATGGTAATGTAATGAAACTTGAAAGCTTCTACAGGATACTTGTTTTACAATATTTGGCAAAAATATATGATGCAGTAAAAAGAGGATAAATTTTAGAAGATTAAAGGTTTTTGGTCAAGCAAATTCAGACTATTCTATGATCTTTTTAAAGCTTAGGGAGGCGAGCAAGAATACTGTTATGTCAAATATTGTGATGGCTAGAAGGTCGAGCCATAAATTGCTTAAGTCACCACTTATCATTAGAGAGCGTACTGCGTCCACAACATAGCTCATGGGGTTCACTGTCGCAAAATACTGTAGGGCTAATGGCATCATCTTCACCGGATAGAGGGCGTTGCTTGCAAAGAAAAGAGGCATTGTTATAGCCTGCCCTATTCCCATAAACCTTTCCCTTGTCTTCATAAACGATGCTACAAGTATGGATATGGCTGCAAACCCTCCACTGGAAAAGAATATTATCACAAATGCTAGAATAAAGTAAAGTGGGTTCGGGAGAAATTTTACTCCTATAAGCAATGCTACTGGAACTATGATTAGAGCCTGAAATATTGCTCTCACACCTGAAGCCATGGACCTTCCTATGACGGTAGCATAGCGTGGAGCCGGTGTTACGAGAAGCTTCTTCAGTATACCGGACTCTCTCTCCCAGACAATCGTCAGCCCATAAAAGATTGAAACGAATGTGGTGCTTTGGATTAATACACCTGGTGTTATAAAGTCTGTGTACGGTATGTTTCCGGTTGGAATTGCTCGGACACCGCTCATTATAGGACCGTACACTGCAAGCCAGAGTATTGGTTGCACGGCTCTAGAGTAAATTTCAGTCCTATCATGTCTAAGCCTTCTCAGCTCAAGCTCTATCATCGCGAAAAAGGTTCTGAAGGATTCCTTCAACTCTAACCCCTCCTTATCATCCTTCTAACCTGTGTGACTTCACTTAATCTTCCACTGACCTCAAGCCTTGTACCAGCATACTTTAGAAACACGTCGTCTAATGTAGGCTTTGTTATAGAAACTCTTTTGACAGCAATTTTTCTTTCATCAAAGAAGGTCATAGCTTTGGGGAGAAGTGTTTCCGCGTCCTCCACGACCAATGTGATGTCCGAATTTGAAATCATTACCTCCTTTACCCCCCTAACCTTCTTCAGTTCTTCTAAAACGTTTTCACCTAAGCCGTTTTCTTCTAAACTGAAATGAAGTATTTCTCCTCCAATGGAATGCTTAAGCTCTTCGGATGAGCCGACAGCCACAGTCTTGCCCCTGTTGATTATCGCAATCTTATCTGAGTAGAGTTCAGCTTCATCCATGTAGTGCGTGTTAAAGAATATGGTTGCACCGTATTCTTTCTTGAAAATTGTCAACTTTTCCCAAACAGCCTTCCTCGCTGAAGGGTCGAGGCCTATTGTTGGCTCATCCAAGAACAAGATTTTAGGTTTAATCAGAAGGGCGCATGCAATTTCAAGCCTTCTTATCATGCCTCCAGAGTATGTTTTAACAAGCCTGTCAGCGGCTTCAGACAGTCCCATGCTTCCTAAAACATCATCAATCACCCTATCCCTTTCCTGTACTGGAATGCCATAGATTTTAGAGTATATTAGGAGATTTTCGTAGCCGCTAATATCGGTCCAAACACTCATCTCCTGTGGAACGTAGCTTACAAGCTTCCTCACCTGGGAACCTTCTTTGACAGTGTTTAGGCCGAAGACGTAGGCGGAGCCGGATGACGGAGCTATCTGCGTTGTCAGAATTCTCATGAGAGTAGTTTTGCCAGCACCGTTTGGACCTAAAAGTGCAAAAATCGAGCCAGCTTCAACCTTCAAGTTAACACCATCGAGAGCCCTAAAGTTTCCGTTGAAAACCTTGACAACATCTCTTACATCAACAGCTATCTCCAAAATTCGACACCTTACACAATAAGGGCAAAAGTGGGGAGGATATAAAAGTTTGAGAAAAAGATAAATATGCAGAGACTATGATTTGGTTGATAAGTGACATGAGTTGAGAATTGGATTCTTCGTCTGGGAGTATCCGCCTAGACTTGTCGGAGGGCTTGGAACCTACGCAGAATACATTACTCGAGAATTTATTGAACTAGGCCACGATGTCACAGTTTTCACACTCAACCCTGGAAACTTGAAGACAAGAGAGGTCTGGAAGGGTGTTGAAGTCCATCGTCCACTTATAGCTGACGCCAGCAACGTTTTCCCATTCATTGTAACAGAAGACTTAAAGAGGTGGGGTACAAACATCCGGTTCTTTAACGACATCTTCATATACAACATTCTCAGTGCAACCAAGTTTATCAACCAACTTGTTAGAAAGGATAACGTACACTACGATGTTGTATGCGTCCACGACTGGTTGAGTAGTATCGCAGGCATGATTGTGAAGAACGAGACAAAAATACCTGTTGTCTTTCATGTCCACAGCACAGAGTGGGGTAGAAGCGGGGGACAGGGTTCGACGGTCGTATCTTATCTCGAACATTCTATGGCCGAGGTAGCTGATCATATTATAACTGTAAGCTACGCCATGAGAGACGACCTTATAAGACATGGCTGGAACGCTCCGAAGATCAGTGTCGTATGGAACGGCGTTGACCCTGAAAGATACGATCCTGAAAAATGTGCTCCAGAGGATGTTAGAAGACTGAGGGAAAAATACGGTGTAGGAGAGGATGGGCAGATGATCCTGTTCTTGGGCCGCCTAACTTGGGTTAAGGGGGTGAGAAACCTTGTCCAAGCAATGCCTCTCGTGCTTGGAGAGTATCCTAAAGCCAAGCTTGTGATACTTGGCAAGGGCGAGATGGAGAAAGACATCATTGAGACAGCTGGAAGGTTAGGTGTTAAAGATAATGTTATATGCAATTTCGAATTTGTTCCAGAAGACGAGAGGATACTGCACTATGCCGCCTCAGACGTGTGCGTCTTCCCCTCGGTTTATGAGCCGTTCGGCATAGTCAGCTTAGAGGCTATGGCCATGAAAAAGCCTGTGGTTGTTGGAGCACGGGGTGTTGTAGGCTTCAGAGAACAGGTCGTCGCCTCCGGACCGGAACAGAATGGTGTGCACGTTAACGGCGAGGATCCGGCTGACATCGCATGGGGTATTAAGGAAGTTTTAAGGGATCCTCAGAGGGCGAAGGTTTGGGGTGAAAACGGTAGAAAAAGAGTTCAACAATACTTCACTTGGAGAAAGGTGGCTGAGGAAACAATTGAAATCTATTCATCGCTCATCTAGAACCTTTTTTATAGAAGACTGTACATTAAATTACATACGATTTCATGGTGGGAAAAGTGATGGTTATGTTATAGTTGGCTTTTTGCACCTCCCACTGGCTGAGCTGGTGAAAACTGTTTGAGAAGCGATTTTTCAATGAAGGAAACGGCTTTAGTGCTCTGTTACCTTTTGATCGCCATATTGATAGGAGTTCTTACAAAAATATTTCAACTAGATGGACTTGAGAGTCTTATCGTGTTACAGTTTCAGAAGATGATAGCATATGGCATACCGGTCCAAGTTTTCTTAATAATCACCTACTTGGGTGATATCAGGTTCCTGATCGTTCTTTCGCTAATATTCTTCACGTACTCCTACTATAGGAGGAGAAGATTGGATGAAGCTTTCGAGCTACTTGCTTTTCTCGTAATTGCAACGGTTTCCACGTACATTTTAAAGGAACTTTTTGGACGAGAAAGACCATTCATTTACTCGAAAAACATAACCTCTTACGCGGACGAAAATGACTTCTCATATCCTTCAGGACATGTTTCCAGGTCACTAGGAGCATATTCTATTATTTTCAAAGGGTACAAGAGGGGGGACATAATTTGCTCGCTTCTGACTGTATTCATTTCCCTAAGCAGAATCGTCCTCGGAGCACACTATTTTACTGACCTAGTTGGCGCCATATTCCTCTCCCTCTTCTCTGGAAAGCTTGCTAGAATTCTTCTTCAATCCATTAACAAGAGATTTATGTTGTTGGGGAAAATGTAATAAATGCTTTTTAACTGTTCTATTTGGCGAATATTAAATGGATAAGGAAATGGTTGAAATTGCTGAGGAGATCAGAAACTGTGTAAAGTGTCCTCTTCACCAGTTTAGGAAAAACGCTGTACCCGGCGAAGGAGATCCTAACGCGAAGATAATGTTCGTCGGAGAAGCGCCGGGATATTATGAAGATGTGCAAGGCAGACCCTTTGTGGGAGCCGCTGGAAAGCTTCTAACCGAATTAATTGAAAACGTGCTTGGGGTGCCGAGGCCTTCCGTTTACATTACAAATGTTGTAAAGTGTAGGCCTCCTGAAAATAGAGACCCACTTCCAGATGAAATTGATTCGTGCTCACCTTACCTTGATAGACAGATTAGATTAGTTAAACCGAAAATTGTTGTAACTTTGGGAAGACATTCGACAGGATATCTTTTGGGTAAAGCTGGAATAAAAATTAGGGGGATAACTGAGGTCAGAGGGAAAATATTCAGCTTATTTCTCTTTGAAAGCTTATTAAATATTGTGCCGACATTACATCCTGCGGCAGCATTATATAATCCACAGTTAAAAGTTCAGATTGAAGAAGATTTTAGGAGGATTAAAAATTTTGTTAACTCAAGTTTGCTGCAATAGGCTAGATTTCTATTCCCAACAGGCTTTTTGCAAGAGTTCCTATAAGGTATGTTAGTAATGTTGCTAGCAGTGTTATGGATATGGTTTCTATAGCCTTCCTTTTTATACTAGTTCCCGATACTACTGCTACAAACGCTGACGCTATAGATAATATTATTATAGTAAATGATATGGATAGTAATATTGCATAAAAGCCTGAAAGTCCTAAAAAGAATGGTACAATTGGTGCAAGTGCGCCCATAAAGTAGAAGATGGCAGCATTTTTTGCGGCAATTTTAGGATCTTCTAAAGCGACTTCAGGGGAGCCTATCTTTGACAGTATGTAAAGTTTTTTAGCTAGCCCGTCATCCAACTTTAGAATGTGAACAAGCTTTTCGAGAACACTTTCATCTGACGTCGAAGGTTTGATGTCTTCTATAACCTCTTCAGAAATGCTGTCCCTTTCAATATCACTTTTTATTTCAATTTCCTCAAGTTTACTATTATAGATTATCTTCTCAGACTTTGATGAAACGTATGCGCCTGTACTCATTGAAAATGTTCCAGAGATCGCGGAAATTAGACCGGCTAAACCTATTATGATGGGGTTGGGTAAAAGTGATGCAATACCAATGACAGCGGCTTCAATTTCAACAAGTGCATCTAGCAGCCCGTAAAGTGCATCCTTTAAACCCTCTATCTCCCTCTTGTATCCTATAGTCTGCTTCAAAAATTCAATTTCATGAAACATTTCGTCCTTAACAAGAGCTAAAATTTCGTTCCTATATTCTGCCAAACTAGGATTTGAGAGCATCTGATAATATTCTTTTACAGCCTTCATTTCATTTAGTTCAAACATTTTTAAGGTAAGTTTAAAGCCCATCACATGAATCAAGAATTTCATGAAATAGGTTTTAAGCCTTAAGCCTATTGAGATCTTAGGTTCTGCACCATACAAATTTTTTAGAAGGTTCGACCAAAGATTCGCATGCCCCATTTCAATCTCTGAAAGCGATTTAAAGAGGTTGGACTGTTCCCTAACCTTTCTAGCTACATCAGCATATATTGATGATGAAATGATTTCATCTTCCCAGAAACTTCGAAAACGCTCTTTTAGAGCATCTTTCATAAACATTTTTTCTGAGATACTATATATAAACGTTAAAAGTCTTTATGGTATAACATATTTTTATTTAAAAATAAAGATTATATTGGCAGCTCTAAGGAGCATATACGATTACAAAATTGATCAATGTAGCAGACATAATAGATTTTCTGTTAAACTTGGACCAAGGTCTAACCTTGATAATACAGGAGTTTGGAGTTTGGGCTTACATGGTACTTTTTATTATAGTATTTTGTGAGACGGGGTTGGTGATGTTTCCATTTTTTCCAGGAGACTCATTGATATTCTTGTCAGGCACTTTCGCGTCAAAAGGATTGTTTATGATCGAATTACTTTACTGCCTATTTGTCTCTGCTGCAATTTTAGGCGACACTGTAAATTATTGGATAGGAAATTTTGTCGGCCCAAAAGTTTTCACAAAGGAAAACAGTCGCCTTTTTAATAGAAGGCATTTGGAAAGAGCGCACTCATTTTACGAAAAACATGGTGGAAAAACTATTGTTCTAGCAAGATTTATTCCAATAATTAGAACTTTCGCACCATTTGTTGCAGGTATTGGGAAAATGAGTTATAGAAAATTTATTGTCTACAATGTGTTAGGAGGGGTTTTGTGGGTAACCATATTCCTTTTCAGCGGATACCTTTTCGGTAATCTCCAGTTTGTTAAAGATAACCTAACCTTAATCATCTATTTGATAATAGTTATTTCACTGTTACCTGCATTCTTTGAAACACTAAAACATAGTAGGAAGAAGAGGATGGTTAACTAGGTTAAGCAACCTTTAAATAAAATACAATTTAGCTTGAATCTTAATGGCTACTGTAAAAGATGAAGTTGTTGTTAAAACAGAAAATTTGTGGAAAGTTTATCGAAGTGGTACAATAGAGTATCCTGCGCTAAGAGGAATTTCTATTGAAATTTTAAGGGGAGAATTTGTTGCAATAGTAGGACCTTCTGGAAGCGGTAAAACAACCCTCTTGAATCTGATTGGAACACTAGATTCAATAACTAGGGGTGAAGTGTACCTTAACGGTACACCTGTTTCTAAAATGAGGGGGAACGAGCTTGCTAAATTTAGAAATAAGACGTTAGGTTTTGTATTCCAAACATATAACCTTGTTTCATACTTGAACGTTTTAGAGAACGTTGAACTCCCGCTGATAGCCTCGAATACACCGCGATCCGTTAGACATGAGAAGGCAAAAAAAGTTCTTGAACAGCTTGGTTTAGGAGATAAGTTAAACAAGATGCCTAATGAATTAAGTGGTGGTGAGCAGCAAAGGGTTGCTATAGCTAGAGCATTAGTTAACGACCCATCTCTCATATTAGCAGACGAGCCTACAGGAAACTTGGACTCTAAGACAGCACAGGTTGTTGCAGCCATACTAAAGAGTGTATGTGATTCAGGTGTGACGGTGGTTATGGTTACACATAACCTTGAAATAACTAAATCATGTAATAGAATAATTTATTTAAGGGACGGTGCAGTGGAAAGGGAGGTTGTACAAAATTGAATAAAAAGGCAATTTTATTAACAACACTTATTCTCCTAACACTACCATTTTATGGAATAAGAGCTCAGCCGACACACTTTGATGTTATAAGCTCAGCATGGGGGACAAGCTTAAACCCTGTTGAAGCAGCTCCAGGAGACCTTAATGTACCATTAACCATTTCAATACAGTATTTCGGATACTATACGGCCACGAGCATAAGAGCTAAGCTGCTGTTACCCTCCAACTTTTCCAACGCACTTGGAACAGAGGAGCCGACAGCTGCCGCAGTAAACGTTCAACCTAACACAATATTCTCTCTAACATATTACTTGAACATTTCACCAAACGCTACCATAGGAAAACACACATTCACCGCTAAGATCATGTGGAATACAACATGGGAGTATAACATGATAGAGCAGGTGAACTTTACTGTAAGCTTGAACGGAAAGGTTACATTAAATTTTGAGCCTTCAGACATTTATCTTAGCCCAGGACAATTTAACACTATAACATTCAAAGTCGAAAATCTTGGTGATGGGGAAGCAAGAAACTTGAACATAAACGTATTATCTCCTGCTCAGACAATAGTTGACAAGCCTTCACAGACAATAGATAAAATTGAACCACATTCTAAAACGAATATAACATTAAATGTTTACGTTGCATCGAACTTAGCAGGTCAGCCTATAACTATAACGTTAACAGGAGGCTACAGGGACGCGTACCTTAACCAGAGAAGCTTCAGCCAAAACATTGGATTTCTTGTAAACCCGGTTGAAATGGCAATGTTCAAGATTTCTTGCGATAAAGTGTACTTGAAGGTTGGTGAAGTAAACTTGGTGAAAGTTCTTTTAGAAAACTTTGGGAAAACACCTCTAAAAAACATGACATTAAGCGTTTCAACATCACAGTTTCTCAGCCTAATAGAAGGTGATGGAAAGATGTTCCTTGGAACACTACAACCTCAAGATAAGGTTGAAACCTTATTAAAAATATATGTTTCACCCACATCACAAACTTCTTCAACCATAACATTTACAGTAACATACTATGACACTTCAGGCATCTTAAAAAGCGAGAACAGATATTTGACGTTTCTTTTGAACACTACCACATGGGTGTCTCCAATTTCTATAAATGTTAACCCGACAACGCTTGTTGCTGGAAAATTAAACGACATAGAAGTGCTTTTAACAAACACAGGCGATACGGCCATAAAAGGACTTTCAATAACATTCACGTTTCCATCAAGCCAGGTGACGTGGCTTACGCCAGACATGTTTAAGGCTGAAAAAATTTCTCCACGTGAAACGGTCACAATAAAAGGCAGAGCATATAATCCTCCGACAGCGACAACTTCAACAATAATGCAAATGAATATAAAATATTATGATGAAAGTGGAAACCTGTATCAGGAAAGTAGAAGTGTTGGAATGCTTTCACAGGGGATCATAGAGCTTAAAGTTATAGACACGACAATATTGCCTGAGAAGCCGTCTCCAGGCCAAATCTTTTCCATAACAATCACAATAACTAATGTTGGAACCATTACAGCATCATCCGTTAGCGCACTACCACAGCTTCCTGAAGGGTTCAGAATGTTCGGTTCAAAATCTGTTTTTGTTGGAGATATGCAGGTGAACGTTCCAACAACATTCACCTTAAGCATACAAGCACTTAACACGACTAGACCTCAAAAATATAGCATACCTGTGACGGTTACATACTATGACAATTTAAGGGAGCTGCATTCACTCAACTTAAACCTCACTGTTGACGTTCAGGAAAAGAATGTTGTGACATCGGCTACCGCTACAAGAGGGAATGCATTAAATCTTTCATCTCTAATATTACCCATAGTTTTTGGACTGGTACTTTTCGCAGTAGGCTACATGATTGGCAAGAGGGCTAAAAGGTAGATGAGAGCTGAGGATATACTTTGGCTCGGTTTCAAGAGTCTTAAGACGAGAAAGGTTAGAGGGGCTCTTACAATATTAAGTGTCATAATAGGTGTGGCAAGTATAATTGGGCTAGTTTCGCAGACAGCTGGAATACAGGCAAGCGTTTTAAGCACACTACAGTCTCTTGGGCCTACAACATTACTTGTAACGCCTGCTAGGACTACAATTTTAACTCAGGCTGATGTTGCCAGAATAATGTCGATACCTGGGGTGGAGGGGGTTGTTCCGGTGGTAAGCGCTCAACTGCGTCTAACAAAGGCCAGCGAAACTGTTCAAGTGAACATTATAGGTGTAGACAGCGTCGGCCTAAGAACACTCTTAGGGGAAGTGAAACTTTTGGATGGAGAAATTTATCCTTCATCAAACACGCCATTAGCTGTCGTTGGAAATAGTGTAGCCTTCTCGAGCACCCAGGGGGTTCAGGAAGTTTACGTTGGACAACCTCTTGTACTGGAGCAGCCTATTGGTACAACGAGTAGGAGGATAACTTTGCAGGTCGCCGGCTTACTAGACAAGTATGGGTCAAGCGCGTTCCTTTCAGTAGACAATTCAATCTTTATACCAATAGATTATGCGATGAGAATATTCAATAGAAGGTCTTACAGTTATCTTATTGTTAAGGCTTCAAACGTTGAAAGTGTGAACACTGTTTCAGAATACTTGACGACAATATATGGTAGCAATATAAGCATAATTAGCGTTCAGCAGATAACTCAGGCTGTGTCAACGATAATGGGCTTCTTCAGCATCCTCTTAGGCTCTGTGGCAGCCATATCTCTTTCAGTTGCAGGACTCGGTATAATGAACATAATGCTTGTCTCAGTCTACGAGAGGACGAAGGAGATAGGCTTACTTAAAGCAATAGGGTTCAAGGATAGAAACATACTTATAATATTTCTTTCTGAAGCGATGCTTGTAGGCTTTATAGGTGGAGTTCTAGGTATAGTGGCTGGAGCTGGAGCATCACAGCTTGTCCCAAAATTGATTGGAACATATTTTGGCTCATCAAACTCAGGTCTTAGAGTTGGTGTTCAAGGAGGTGCTGGAATGCAGAGTGCTATGGCCTCCTTCTCATACACGCCTATAATAACTTTGGATGTTGTTGGAGTAGCTTTGATGACCGCTGTTTCTGTTAGCGTTCTTTCAGGCCTTTACCCTGCTTGGAGAGCTTCAAAGATGGAGCCAATAAAGGCTCTGAGATACGAATAAAAAATATTGGAGGAGGCTATTTTTTAAAGCTTCTTATAGCAAAGCCACCAGTCGAAGCACTCAAATTCTCCAGCTTTGGCCTTCTCAAGCCTTTCTTTTGCGGTCTTCACATCGTTTGCTGGAGGTATTATTACCTTGTCGCCCACTAGCTCGTTGTTTGGCCAGTTTGCTGGCATGGCAACTTTATTTTTGTCAGAAATTTGTATTGCTTTAACAATTCTTAGGATTTCATCAATGTTTCTGCCCAACTCTTGTGGATAGTAGAGTATTACACGTATTTTTGCTTCTGGGTCTACAACAAAGACTGCTCTGACCGTATTTGTACCCTTTCCTGGGTGAATGAGGCCAAGTTTTTTTGCGACTTCACCAGTATCTGCGATAATTGGGAATTCGATTTCAACACCAAGCTTCTCCTTTATCCACTCCTCCCATTTTATGTGCGAAAAAACTTGGTCAACGCTTAGACCTATAAGCTCACAATTTAATTCCCTAAACTTATTGTATCTTTTTTGGAAGGCGACAAATTCCGTTGTACAAACTGGTGTAAAGTCTGCCGGGTGACTAAAAAGAACGAACCATTTACCTGAAAACGCCTTTGGAAGCTCAATAATACCGTGTGTTGTCTGCACTTTCATTTCTGGAAAACTTTCTCCTAAAAGTGGTAGTCTGAATTCGGACAAAATTATCACCTAACATGATTTAATAGTAAAACTTTATAAACATTTGGTTCGAAACCCAAACCATGGACGAAATCGACCAAATAATAATAGAATATTTAATGAAAAATGCGAGAATACCTAAGGCAACTTTAGCTAAAAAACTCAATCTTACAGAGGCAGCTGTAAGGAAGAGGTTTAAAAAGCTTGAAAGTTCACAGACAATATTAGGTTATAAGGCTATAGTTGACTATCAGAAGGCGGGAAAGGTTGCATCGATAACGGGTGTCGATGTAGAGCCAGAAAAACTTTGGAGGGTCATTGAAAAGTTAAAAGTTTTAGATGAAATTAACACGATAACGTTAACAAGCGGGGATCATATGATGTTGGTTGAAGTTGTTGTTAGGACAATGAGTGAGCTGGAGGAAGTTCATAAAAAGATTGAAGGATTTGATGGGGTTATAAAGGTTTGTCCAGCAATATTGATTAAAAATATAAAATAGGATTTTAGGGTTCTGAGTTATGTAGTCTTTGGTGAAATTGCATAGCTCTTGTTCTTCACCAGGTCTTGCCCCCCTCTCGAGCTCACGGTGGGCTCGGCATCACCCTCAAAACCCGGTCAGGTTGAAACCACCTCATACATTTGCTCTCAAGCCGTTTCCAGCCTGAGGCCATTTATATAGGGAAAGTTCCTCCATCTGAAGACTCTTCGCATCATCCGACAGTCCGCGCTACTGTGGATATTGGAGAGATATCCATTTAAGCGCATCTATTTTGAAACTGCTGTCCACGGCAAAAAATTCTTATTTAGGGGAAAATGTTTTCCCCTCGGATGAAGAGTTATGGATTTAACTGTCTTAGCCTCTTTGAAGCCTACAACAAAAATATTTTATGATAATTCTTACCTAAAATCTTGTGAGAGCTTAGTTCTAAAATTTGTTCGAGAGGGTTCTAAAGGTTATTTGGTGCTTGATAAAACAATATTTCATCCCCAAGGCGGTGGACAGCCTAGTGACATAGGATGTATAACTGGATCTATTGGCAAAATGGACGTGAAGAAGGTTATGGAAAAGGGAAATGTTATAGTTCACTGGGGTAAGGTTGAGGGAGACTTTGTTGAAAACGAGACTGTTAAGTGTGAGTTAAGTTGGCCTGAAAGATTTTATAACATGAGAGCTCATACTGCAGGACACATACTCGATTATGCACTATTAAAGGTATGGGGTGAACAGGTTACAACGGTTTCAGCAAACCACGGCCCAAACTCTTTCATAGAATATAAGGGAAATTTTTCAAAAAATCTTGACGTAAATAAAGTTGTTAAAGTAGCAAATGAAATAGTGAATGAAGGAAGAAATGTTAAATCATATTATGTTCAAAAGGAGATGATTAATAGGTTCATTTTTAACGCACCGAACCTAGAAAGAGTACCAGACCTCAAAGTTTACAGGATAGTGGAAATCGAAAACGTAAACGCTATGCCCTGTGGAGGAACACATGTTTCGAATACTAAAGAGATTGGAGAAATTAAAATTGATAGAATTGAAGAATGTGCAAGCACATTTAAAATATTCTATTCAATTTAAAAAAAAGGGAGGATAATTCTATTCTATACCCCACTTTTTGGTGACCTTAACTATCAGAAATATTACAAATGCAACTATTATGAATGTTATGAACGCAACTAGGAAGTCGCCTATACCGAAGAGCTGCCCCTTCCAGTTCGGGTCAAGAGGATTACCTTGAGCATCTAATGCTGTAGGCGGTATCGCAATCTTGAATGTGGCCAAGTTCCCAATTCCGGGAAGCATAAGACCTATCAATGGCATAAGCAGGTCCTTGACTAGCGCTTGGACTAGGCCGCCTAGGTAGACGCCCATAATGAAGGCTACAGCCATTCCTAAAACCTTATACTTGGATATGAAGTCCATGAATTCGTTCCAGAGACCTTTAGGAGGTGGTGGAGGTGGTGGTGCAGGTTTTGGTTCTAGAAGCGACTTAATCTCCTTTAGAACCTGTAGAATTTCCTCATCCTTATCCCTAGGCATATCCATTTATTTCATACAATTATATTTAAACTTTAAACATAGGAGAAGGCTGCGTTGACACTCTCCACGGCTGAAGCCGGGAGATTCTTGCACATAGTCCCTTCAACGCTCTGGAGCACATGCGTGTCAGCGTTCACCTCTTCACTACTTGGGGACTGTCTGCAATGGGTGTGCCACCACCCAGTTGACGCTGCCTCAGTTGGGGCAGCCTATATTTTATGGCCCCCATGCAAGGATTCAATTGCTTCGCTCGAACCTCTCAACCCAATTCGGTCCAGAGCCTTATTCGAGCCCTTATACACCCGGACCACATTTGAGCGAGACGTTCAACACAACATTTTAGGACGGATATAATTAAGCCTATCGACAACTCATTCCACAGCTAAAAACCGTAGGCTTTCTTGTCGATTTTATGTAAAATAAATTCCTTTTAGGTGAAATATTATAGTTATATTTTAATGGTTAAAAACTTGAACTTGTCTGTAATGGTAGTGGAAGAGAAACTTTTATGAAAGTAGTTGGCTTGGATTTAAGTGGCTCGATTAGAAAGGGTAGTGGCATGTGCTTTATAGAAGGCGATACTATTGAGACAGTTATCTTGTATTCTGATGAAGAAATTTTGGATAAAATTAGACTTTTTAAAGCTGAACTTGTTGCAATCGATGCACCTCTTTCACTGCCAAAGGGTAGAGAAGGTTTGGAGGATAGGAATGGCCCGCACTTGAGGGAATGTGATAGGGAACTTTTGCGTAGAAAGATAAAGTTTTTTCCACTTACGCTAGGTCCTATGAGGAAGCTTACGGAGCGCGGGATGAATTTGAAGAGGGTGCTTGAACAGTGGGGTTTCAAGGTTATTGAAGTTTATCCTGGTGGAGCTCAAGATATATGGGGACTTCCTAGGAAGGGGGAAAGTTTAGAAGGTTTGAGGACTGGACTTAAGAATGTTGGAATTAAAGGGGACTTTAGTAGAATGAGCCACGATGAGCTTGACGCCGTCACAGCCGCTTTAGTTGGCCTACTTTATCTGGTTGGAGAATGCGAAGAATATGGCGATAGAGTTGAGGGGACAATTGTTATGCCAAAAAGTGGTTCTCTAGAAGTTTTGAGGAGACTATTTCTAGAAGGAAATTTTTCCGATGAAGGGTTCGGTTATCGAACCCCTCACCGGACGAGCCAAGAACCCGAGAAGGTGTAAGGGGTCAAAGGTTATTGTTTATATAAATTTTACTGAACGCTATGCTTTGTTGCAAAACTCTATGCTAACCTCATAACTTTAAGAATCTAAGCCGTTTTTATAAAGAATTTTTTGAATTAGATACTAAAACTTAAATAAATTATTAGACAATTCATTTTGCAACAAAGCAGAACGCTAGATAGGTTTAAATCTAGGTTCTAATATAATAGAATTGAGCTGTATGGCTAAAATTCTGGTCTTCCACTTCACTGAAAAGGGTAGACTTCCTAAGTTAAGTAAAAAGGAGTTGGATGAGATCGTTAAAAAATTTCATAAGGTGCTAATGGATTATCCTGATGTGAAGTTCAATGGAACCTTTGTGGACGAAAATGGTATGGGAATATGTGATTGGGAAGCACCGAATGTTGAGGTTGTGAAAGAAGTTATCAAGAAAGCTTTAGGAGCGCCGCCTGTTGACCCTGTTATTGAAGTTAAGAGGGTGCTTTAGCACCCCACCCTACCTCTTTTTTGATGCAACATCCCATTATATATTGGCTTAGGATAGGAGGTGTATGTTGCCTATTCTGACGTTTTTCAAGTACCTTTTAGCCGTATTGTAGCATTCGTATGCATGCTTGCTTCTTGTTGTTGGAAGGTCATAAAGCATGTATTGTGGATAGAAGGCTAGTAGAGTGTATGGGATATTTGGGTCCAATTCTGCAAGAAATTTTGAAATTTGTTCAACTTCAAGTGTGTCAACATATCCTGGCACAAGTAGTGTGCTTGCAGTCAATAGCGGTACTTCTGGACGGAGACTATAATATTTTTGGAAAATTTGTTTAAAGTTTTCTAGTGTAGGTTCATTTGTGACGCCACATAAGACATTGTGTAGTGTTGGATTCCATGCTTTTATGTCAAATTTTATTATCCCACCACTTTTTAATGAAAGTTCAGCAGCCTTTTTAGCAAGTTCTCTATTCATATACCCATTAGTTTCCCAACATATCCTAAGAATCTTTCCTCTTTCAATCGATTTTTGTAGTGCTATTTCACTTACTCTTATTGCATGCAACATTTGAGGAGAAGGGTCTCCTCCAAAATAGCATATGCATGAAACCTTTTCATCAACTTTTGAAGCAAGCTCTTCCGCGCTTACTATAGGCTGCCTTTTTAATGCAAGCCTTCTATAATGCCAATTTTGACAGTATAGACAATCGAAGGAGCATGCACCATAGAATATGGCAAGATTTTTGTACCCAACTTCCGCCCTTGGCATTTTAGCATATTTTGGGAAACCTAATCCTGTACAGCCTGGACAGAACCATTCTGCCACACAATTTGTTGGCAAGGGGTCATAGTACCATTCTAGCACACCTTTTGATGCTATTCCACCATATCTTATTAATCGACCACCAGCATTTTCTACTAGACCACAGTATCCAGTCCTTCCTTCTGCAATTTTACAGTTATTTGCGCACAGGGCACATGGTATACCATCCCTATCCTTTGGCACGGCAGGTGGGAGACCGAAAAGCATACGGCTTTTTGCATGAACATTTTGTGAAAAGTGTACAGCTTGTTCAGGCTTATTCCGTATACAGTCAATACACAATCCTATCTCTTTTGAAATTGTTTCTGAAACTCTATTACATATTCTACATTTACCCAACTGTACCATTATACTTTAACGAAAGCGTTTTATAATTTTTCCCCCATTTTACAAAAAATTGGGTCATGCACTATGATCAAATTTTACCCACAAAATGCCTCATTTTCACCACAAAAATTGTTATACCAATCGTTCCAAGGAAGCCCATTAGAGTAAGAGCATGTAAAAACGAGTAGTGGTCAATAATGTATCCTATTACAGCAGTCCACAATGAGACGATTGAAAAGAGTAGGGTAAAATATATGCCTACAACCAGATCCCTTGAAGCTCCTACAGTCAAATTTATTAGGGAAGACTGTATTAGTGACGTGAATGAGAAGCAGAAAAAGCCTACGAAGAACAAGTGTACACCAAGTGCTATAGTTGCAGAAGAATGCATTGTTAACAAGAAAACGCTCGCTACCGCAAATATTGTGGAAAAGATTATGGTCTTAATGTAACCTTTTTTTGCACCAATTCTACCCAATAGTATAGGCCCTAAAACGCCTCCAACAAGTTCGATCGTATAGAATATACTTCTGTTAACTTCATCTAAATTGATCCATTTAGCCAAATATATTGGAGTGTAGGTTGTTATCATTACAATATCTATTGCGGCAGCGATAAAAACTTGAGCGAACAGAATAGATAAAACACCTTCAGTTTTCAAAATTTTAATAACATCCACCTTTAATGAAGATCCAGCACTATTGGTGGAAATTTTACTGTCACCATTCAAAAATGTGAATATTATTATCCCTACAATCAGGGAAGGCAATGAGAACACTATAAGCGAAATCCTCCAAGTGAACAATATTGCCAGTAAAGTGATAAATATTGGACCGATAATGTTCCCTATATAGGCTAGACCATAATACATGCCTAGAGCCCAGCCAATTTTCCTTTGTTCAAATTTCGTCGACAATATTGCTGTACCCATTGGATGGGTGGGTGTAGTCCCAATGTTTGACACAGTCCTTGAGACAAGAAAGTCAATAATGTTCCTTGACACGCCTGTGAGAAAGGTTCCTATTGATAATAAAATGTTGCCAACACCAAGAATAACGTGTCTAGCAAATTTTCTACTAAGCACACTTGGAGCAAGTTGCAGCAGCCCACCCATCATAGATGAAATAGCAATAGCTAGACCGAATTCAGTGTAACTTAATTTTAATTCGCTAACTATCGTGGGATACAGTACGGACATCCCAACAAATATATGCTGCATCATATGAGAAAGTGTCGTTATAGCCAGAACCCTGTTCGCTGAAACATTCTTTTGACTCATGCCAGCTTTAATCCCTCTCACCAGAGACCACTTTTCCTAATAAAATAGTTTTCCATTTCTAAAAATTGTTGGACAATAAAATGCAAGATTTTAGAATATAACGTTATATACGCTTAAATTTTAAGCCTACATGAATATGATAGAGTTTGTAATCGCGCTCGCCGCATCCTTTTTCCTGGCATCGGGGATCGTTGAAGCGAGGAGAGGGTTGGAGAATTCGGACTATGAACCATGCATCCTGATTTTAACTTTAATCGGGTTCATCATTTTAACCCCAATCACCATCTTTACCACAGACTTCAGCCGTATAAGTTTGGGGGGTGTCATAATGTTTCTTCTCGCTGGTGTTCTTAACCCTGGCCTTTCAAGACTCTTTTTCTACAAGAGTGTTGAAAAGGTTGGTGCTGTTCTAACATCATCCATCACACCCTCATCTCCTATCATAAGCGCTATGCTTGCTGTAATCATATTGCAGGAGAATCCTTGGACTGGTCTATGGTTGGGAGTAGCATGTATAGTTGTAGGGTCAATACTTATTGAAATTGGATCACATGGAAACAGCCTTACTGTTAAAAGTGGTTCGTGGATATTGCTTCCGATTATGGCTTCCCTTGTGACAGGCTTGAACGACGTTGTAAGGAAGCAGGCTTTAATTATGCTTAGCCAGCCTCTCTTAGGGACAACATTGGCTTATGTGGCCACACTATCATTGTACACAATAGTGTTTTCATTAGAGGGAAAGTTAACAAGGATGGTTAACGTGAATAATCTTAGACTCTTTTGGAGGGGTGGAGTGTTTTTGGCGCTAGGACAGCTTTTAAGCTTCTACGCACTAAATCTTGGAAAGGTTTTGGAGGTTTCACCCCTAATCTATACACAGCCTTTTTTCGTATTCATTCTCACAACAGCGACTTTGAAGAAGGTTGAAAAGGTTTCCTGGAAGCCGCTTTTAGGTTCTGTTACAATGATTTTGGGGATAGTTTTTCTTTCAATAAAATAGTGGGGGAGGGCTATTCACCCCATAGGTCTTCTGCTATATCTTCTAAACCTAGTTCTCTGAGCTTTTCTTTTGTTGGCAAACTTTTTTCTGGATCCCATCCTCTTTCCCTGTAATATTGTGGGAGTGTCTGTTCCAGTTTTACCACCGTTCCTCCTGCACGCTTGTTTGGTTCAGTGAGAAGCCTTTCTGGTAGAGTGTCTTCTTCTCTGGTACAACCGTGTCTCATGTTGAACGCTTTTCTTAGGTTGAAGACTCTTTCTCCCGCAATCATCGCGTCCTGGACTGTGAAGTGCACTCCTGTTACGGCTGTCAATGTTTCTGTATAGTATGACATTTTTCCACAGTATCTGAGCACGTCTGAAGAGAAGAGGCACCATCCTCCAATGTTTATGAAGCACCACCAGTCTTCCAGTAGCTTCGCCAGCCTACCCTTGCCTTCAGTGGTTTTAGGGTCTATTGGAGATGTTATACCTATTTCAGGATACGGGTTTCCTAGAGGTTCCCATATTACGGTTATGCCCTCCGTATGCCTTCCTCCAGAAATTGTTGCAGCATAGTGTGGTCCCCCTCCTTGGAACGCTCTTGGATCATGTGCTGCGAGCTCAACACCCTTTATCTGTATTGCATAACGTTCTGCTCCTCTTCCTATCATTCTTGACGCCCTCCTTGTTCCCTCTGCTAATATGTTTCCGAAACCTTCTCTGTATGTGATTTTCTTTAGCATTTCTATTTCTGCGTCAGCGTTCCCAAACCTTAATTCTATTCCGTCTGTATCGTTCTTATCTATTATTCCCCTTTCGTATAGTTCCATTGCGAAGGCTATTGTTGAGCCAGCTGATATTGTGTCTAGGCCGTAGAGGTTGCATAGGTCGTTTATCTTGTTTAATGCGTATATGTCCGTTATACCACATATGGAGCCAGCCATGGTCTGTGTCTCATATTCTGGTCCCTCAACATTGTCCTCTTCTAGCGCATACTTTCCTTCACCCTTTCTCGAAACCCTCCTACATGCTATGGCACAGTTGTAGCAGCTCCTGTTTCCTGCAAGAATCTTTTCGAAGCCTCCTGGCCAAGAAAGAGTTTCTGGGTCAAATTCTTTCCAGTGCTCGTTAGCCCAGTTGTATGCGCCAGTGTCGCCTATATGCCATCCTGTAGCAAAGTATCCTGGTGTGCCACCAGCCCTAAATGATTTGACCCCTTCGTCTTTTGCATAAAATTGTGTAACCTCCTTCATTATAGCTATTAGCTTGTCCTCGTCTGCCACTGGAACCTTTTTGTGGCCTCTTACTGCTACAGCCTTCAGGTTCTTGTAGCCCATCACCGCTCCTCCACCCATTCTCCCTGCAGCCCTGTTTGCTTCATCATGCATTATAGCAGCATATCTTACAAGGTTTTCTCCCGCTGGACCTATGCATGCGACCTGAACCTTTTTATCACCTAAATCCCTTTTTATGGCCCTGTCAACATTTCTAGCATCCATACCCCAATAGGGTGAAGCGTTTCTCAATTCCGCCTTTCCGTCGTCAACGTACAAGAAAACTGGCTTCGGAGCTCTGCCTGTAAAGACTATCATATCGTATCCTGAAAATTTGAGCTCCGGACCCCAGAATCCCCCGCAGCTTGAGTCACCAAAATATCCTGATAGAGGTGATTTGAATACAGCTGTGAACCGTCCAGCTGTTTGGGCAGCGGTGCCTGTTACAGGGCCTGTGGTTAAGATGAGCCTGTTTTCGGGGTCAAAAGGTTCAATCCATGGCTCCACTTCATCATATAATATTCTTCCAGCTGTACCGTATCCTCCGACATACTTTATTAGGAAAGCTTCATCCTCTTCCTGCTCCCATATTTTGCCAGTGGAAAGGTTGACCCTCAAAATTTTTCCCATATATCCACCTAGCATATCATTCTTGACTCTGTTGTGGAAAGTTTTATTTAAATTTTGTTAATCGAGGAGGCTTTATATAGATTGTTAAGTGGATTTAATGATATCTTTAACAATTGTCAACTTAAGTAGAGGCGCTAATTTGTTAGAAAATTATGCTAGTAGGAGGCTATAGCGTCAATTTCAACGTCTATGTCACCTGGAGGGGTGGCTTGAACCGTAGTTCTTGCTGGAGGATTTTCTTTAAAATATTCTTTGTAAACTTCATTCATTTTCGGAAAATCGCTCATATTTTTCAAGTACACGTTCACTTTAACCACGTTTTCTAATGTTAACCCTGCTGCCTCAAGTATTCCTTTTATGTTCTCCAAAACCTGTCTAGTCTGCTCTTTAATGTCTCCAGCCACCTTTTTCCCAGTTTTAGGATCTATTGGACCCTGTCCTGAAATGAACAGCAGGCCTCCAGCCTTTACTGCTTGAGAATATGGGCCTATTGGTGCTGGTGCACGGTTTGTTTTAAAAACTTCTTTAACCATACAGCATCATGTATTAGGTTGAATCTTGTCTGATATAAAGTTTCAAATTATTTGCATATAAGCTGATAGTATAATATTTTTTAGAATAGGTTATAAATGTGTGCTCCAACCTTGTTAGGCGAGGTAAAATGTCCTTGGAGGATAAGATTGTTGTTGATGTGCTCAAGAGTGAGAAGGCCTTGCGTGTTCCCGCTGAAGTTCAGGAGGAACTGAAGGGTGCTGTTAGCGGAAAACTTCTTGCTTCAATGAAAAAGGAGAAGGTCTTTTGCCCTGTAGAGAAGGTTGAGAAGCCTTTCCTTGTATGCTTTACCTGCAAAAATTTTCATAGCAGGGTTAGGGGTAAAGTTTACTGTTTAGGTAAAGAATTACAATAAAGTTAACGATATAAGCTTTTTTTATGATTTTTGCTCCTTGGGAAAGTGGGAGAATTCTTCGTTCCACTTTCTGCATATGTAGTATGCTAGTCTCCAGAAGCCTACTGCTGGAGGCTTGTTTGGTATATCGAATATTTGTATTTGGTAGACCTTTAGGGTTCTTTTTAGGCGTTCATCCCATACTAGCGCATTTCTTTGGATAAAGCCCAGTTTAACAAGGTTTTTTATTATTGTTCCGTAAAGGTTTCTTTTACTATACTTGAAAGGCATGTTATTGTACAATATTTCCTTGTTTTCTAGCCTTCTAGCGAAAACATTTAGGCCATTTTTTGTTATGACCCCATTATTTTCTCTCATGTGATCGAGTAAAAGTTTTGCGGCAATCTGAGTCTTCCTATTTGGAAATAATATTTCGAGAACACTCTTTGCTTTTATTACACTTTCTTCCGAAATATTTAGCCTCATTCTAACAATATCATATACTATTATAAGATAAGCTTTTCCTACAAACTGTATGTTTCTATTATTTTTCCAATACCTCTTGTCCGACCCTCCCTAAACATGAAGATTTCATTTTCCTCCAAATATTCTGGCCTTATCTGGAACTCGAATGTCGCTTCAGCCACATCCCCTGTTCTCAAAAGCTCTTTACCCATCTGGATTATTTTAGCAGTCTGTCTTATTGTATGCGCATGTATTACTGGAGAATATCCTACCCTTATCGTTGTAGGATGATGTAATATTTTTATTATTGCCTTAAAGGATTTTATCGGCTTAGGTGAAGATTTCTTATCCAGTATCACCAAACCTCGTCTAACATTTTCAAAATCTATTTCTGGTATAGCGAATGTTACACTCTGTCCAGCGAACGCTCTGTTCACGAAGACCCTGTTAATTTGTATCCCCTTTATCTTCACCTTCTTGAATGGAACCCTATCCTCAAATGGGCCTATGAATACTTCATCTTCTACGGAGGCTGTACCCTCCTCTATTAGGCCACTTACTACTGTGCCAACACCCGTCACATTAAAGATTTCGTCAACATAGAATTTTAGAGGCTTTTCAGAATAATCTTTCCATGAAATTCTTGGAGGTATTATGTTTAGGAATGTTTTAAGCTCCCTTAGGCCGTCTCCCCTCGTATTTGATACTAGGAATATTGGAACGATTCTTCCACTCCTTATATGCCTTGCTGCAACAACAATATCATCTTCACCTTTCACTATCATTGGAATCTGATTTATTCCCGGCAACTTTAGTATTCTTGTTATATCGTTTAATGTTTCTTTTAGTTTTGGTTCTGGTGCAATATCTATTTTTGTCACACAAACTATTACAGGTATTTTTAGTGCAAGAGATATGCCAAGGTGTTCTTTAAAGGTTCCAACGGTTCCAGCGTTTGCTGCGACGACTAGAATGGCGTAGTCTGGTAGATTTCCCATTATACCCTTTAATGTTGTTCGAATATATCTTTCGTGCCCAGCTAAATCTATGAGGTTAATTATTTTTGAAGATTTGAGATATATTTCGCTTTCACTATAGTTTAGTAGCTTAGAGTTAACGTCCTCACCGTTTTCGTTAAATCCTAGTATGTGGGTGTTGACTGCGGACGTCCGCCTCATTTTTATTTCATGAATATATCTTACAACTTTGCTCATCGCTAAACCGTTTCCGTCATCTAATATATTGTGGACTAGAGTACTTTTTAGGGTCGATTTTCCAGCGTCCACGTTACCTAATAGTACAATTGAAAGGTTCAAAGGTAATGTTTCAGCAATCCTTCTGACAAGAAGTTCATAGACTAGGCCTCTTTTTCCCTGAACCTTTCTAACCAATTTATAGGATGCATTAATTTTTTTACAGACTTTATCAAAATTTTTGAAGGTAATTTCAGCCTCTTGCGGGGTTAGACCAAGAAGTTCTCCTTCGTCTGAGACTCCAACTTCATAGAATGCTTCACCACCACCTTCGTTTAGGCGATAGTTTAATTGTGTGGCAAGCTCGTTTAATCTTTCTTCATCATCAACAATAAGTTTAAGCTTGTACTCGATATTTCCTTCACTATTTTCTGACTCTATCTGCATTAACGCAATCACACTATCTTTTGGAGACTAATAAGTTTATCGAACACAATTTCCATAAAATTTTAAAATCTTACCATTTAAATATCAATATTTTCGTACTCAGAATGCAGAAGATAAATGTTTGAGGACTTTAAAGGCATACCTGTTGAGGCAAAGTACTTGATTTTGGCCAGCTTTCTGCCAGCTGTTGCTTTCGGCACATTCTATGTTGACTTATCATATTTTCTTACTACAATCCAGGGTTTGTCTGACGTGTTTATGGGTTCAGTTATCATGGTCATGGGCGTATCAATGGTTGCAACAAGTATACCTCTAGGAATTTTAGCTGACAGGTATGGTAGAAAAAAATTTCTTATTTTAGGAAATGTTCTTGCAAGTTTAACGATTGCAGTTTTTGCTCTAACAACAGACGCTAGCATACTAATGTTAGGTGCAGTTATTGAGGGGGTTTCTGAGTCAGCGTTCACAGCATCATCTGGTGCATTAATGTCTGAAAAGGCAGGTGACTTGAAGAGAACGTCAGCTTTTTCTCTACTAGCCTTCGTTAATAATATTGGCTTCAGTCTGGGAACATTCATCATACCTTTTGTTTACTTGCTAGAAAATTTTGGATTAGATAATAGGGAAGCGCATATCATGTTCTTTGTTATTTTGGCATTAATCAGCTTTTCAGCAACCTTTATTCTTTTAAGGGTTAAAGAGAAAAGAAATTTTAAGCATATTGAGAATAGGTCGTGGTTGCCTAGAAGATCTTTAAACATTCTTTTGAAATATACTTTGACAGGAGCCATCCTAGCCTTTGGAGCAGGACTGTTTGTTCCACTCATGGCAAGATGGTTTTATCTAAAGTATAGTATAACAGATGCCTACAGTGGACCCATACTTGGAGTATCCAACTTGCTAATGGGCTTCACTAACCTTACATAAGATCGACAAGAAAGCCCACGTTTTAACCGTGGGATGAACTGTCGATATGCTTAAATATAGCTTAGAGTAATTTCATGTCGAGCGTGTCGCTCGCATGTGGCTCGGATGTCCAAAGGCTGGAATAAGGCTCCGAGCCGAGAAGGGGAAGGAGGTTTCAGCAGGCGGGGATACGGCTATATGCCGTATCTAGGGGCTGGTAGAGCCTAGTGCTCTGGTCTTGACACAGCCCAGAACTCGGTAGGATGAAGCCATGAGGCTAATAAACCGAGAATCTCCCGACTTTAAGTCGAGGAGAGTGTCAAAGTTCCATCGCTAGCTAGAAAACTTGGAGTCGTCAACTCTATTGTGATAACACAAACTGCTTCAACAATATTCATGTTTTCAATACCTCTTTCTCCAAACTATGTTGTAGCAAGTGTCTTGTATATTATTAGAACATTTCTAATGAACATGGCGAACCCCCTCCAGCAGTCCCTTATAATGGGGCTTGTTGCTGAAGAAGAGAGGGGTGCTGCCTCTGGTATAAGCTCGTCTCTTTGGAGGCTGCCTAATTCGATAAGTGCAACCTTTGGAGCAATTTTGATGGGTGAAGGGTATTTAAATGAGCCTTTCTATTTTGCAACCATCCTCTATATAGTATCAATATCTTTGTTTTGGGTTTTATTCAGAAAAATTAAGTTGCCTGAGGAAATGATTAGAACATAATATTTTTTAACCTCTTCTAGTATATAAGATGAACACTATACCGCCTATCAACGCTTCCAACCACATCATTATGACCCTAATCATCATTGTTGCGGCCACACTTACATTTAATGGAATACCAGCCAACGTGTACAGTCCAGACATTATTGTCTCAACAACTCCGACCATTCCGGGTATCCCTACTGGAACGCCTTGCACAGTAATCCCGATTGTGTACACCGCTACAATTAAAGCAAAGGGAACTGGATAGTTTAGTGATTGGAAAACAAAATATGCTACAGCTACATCAAGAAACCAGAAAAGTATCGCGAAAATTAACGATAAAAGTAGTGGGCGTCTGTCACGTCCTAAAGTCTTTAGAGAAAATTCGAATTCATCAAAAGCTTTTTGCAAAGACGTTCTAAGCCTGGAAGGATTTTTCTTGCGAATTAATTTTTCTATAATGCCTGCTATTTTAAAAGCAATTCCAATTGTAATCTTTGGCTTAATCCATAGCATAAGCAGTAGTAGAAAACCGAAGCTTATGAGTGTTGAGACAAGTATGAGTATAGTTGATAGGTAAGTTGGGAGATTGTAGGCTATTAGGAAGTAAATGAATCCTAGAATAGACCCGAGCATAAATGGAATAAAGCATAGTATTCTATGTATGAAGACTGTTGCTGTAACATTCCCATAACCACTATTGGTTTCTCTAACAGTATACCATATCCTAAATACTTCACCACTAATTGAGGCTGTTGGAACCATTATGTTAAAGAAAACACTTATCCACACACTTTCAAAAGCTCTAAGAAACTTTAATTTAATGCCAGACGAATTTAGCAACAGCAGCCATGATATTGTATAGAATATTACTCCAACAAACATTGATGTAAAGCCTAGAAAAAAATCGATTTTATCAGAGGCAAACATAACTTCTATAACAGAATTTATGTCAGAAAATATCATGAAAATTGTTAATATGGATAGACCAATAGATAAGAGCGCAATGTGCTTTTTAGTAAACCTAGGCCCACTTTTTATTGAAGCCGTTTCAGTGACCATCTACATTGGGGAGAGCTCCAGAATATATAAATGAAAATTTGAAAATTGGGAAATTTTATATAACATTTTTTGGAATGTGTCGATAACATGACATTAAAGATAATTGTCCTTATAAAACAGGTGCCTGACATTGAAAAGGTTAGATTTGATGTTGAAACTGGGAGAATAGACCGAAGTTCTGCTCCTGCCGAAATAAATCCATTCGATTTAAACGCTTTAGAGGCTGCAGTCCAGATTAAAGAAAAAGTTGGAGGATACATAATTGCATTAAGTATGGGGCCGCCTCAGGCTGTAAGTTCCTTGAAGGATGCGATGGCTAGGGGTGCTGATGAAGCAATATTGTTAGAGGATAAGAAGTTCGCTGGGGCAGATACTTGGGCTACATCTTATACACTTGCGGGTGCAATTAAAAAGATTGGGGAATATGATATTATTCTGTGTGGAGAAAAGACTGTTGATGGGGATACGGGTCAGGTCGGCGCTGAAGTTGCTGAACAACTTAATATTCCACACATATATTATGTTTCAAAGATTGTGGATGTAAGTGACAAAAATATTGTTGTAGTTTCTGAAATGAGTGATGCAGCCTATACTATTGAAGCATCTTATCCGGTTCTGGTTAGCGTTACTAAGGATGTGAATAAGCCTAGATTACCAACTTTAAAGGATAAGCTTAGGGCCATGAAAACTGATGTTAAAGTTTGGCATGCTACAGACCTAGAGGGGGTTATTGACCTAAATTGTGTTGGATACTTTGGTTCACCAACAAATGTTCACAAAGTTGTTATACCTCAAGAAAGGTTTAGGGAAGGTAAGATTTTTAGGAGTGTTAATGAAGGAGTAGAGAACATTTTAAATGTTCTGGTAGAAAAGAGGTTGGTATAATAATGGAATCTTATCGTAGCAAGATCTTTGTTCTGACAGAACTTAGAGAAGAAGGGTTCCATCCAATTTCCTTTGAACTTTTAGGAAAGGGTAGAGAAATAGCTGGAAAATTAGGTGGAGAGCTCTGCGCTGTTGTCATGGGAAAACAAGTGGGTAAAGACGCTTGCATGGAGCTCATATACCATGGTGCAGACAAAGTTTTTCTATATAATAGTGAACTTTTTTCTGAACCAAATATAATTAACTTTAAACACAATCTTGTCAGATTGGTTGAGGAGGAGAAGCCTGACATATTTTTAATCGGCGCAACACATTTTGGAAGGTCGCTTGCTCCAAGGGTTGCCGCTGCACTCAAAACAGGATTAACTGCCGACTGCATTGACTTGGAAGTTGATGAAAAAGGTGAACTTATACAGATTAGGCCAGCGTTTACTGGAAACATTCTTGCGCATATCAAAACCAAAACTAAACCTGTGATGACAACAGTAAGATATAAGGTGATGAACGCTTGCCCCAGAAACTTGGAGAGAAAAGGTGTAATTATAGTTAAGGAGGCTGAAGAACCTAGGGAAAGAAATGTCAGATTTGTTGGAAAATATGGTACAAGAAAGTTAAATATTGCTGATGCAGAAGTCATAGTTTCTGGTGGAAGAGGTCTAGGCTCTCCAGAAGGCTTCAATCTGTTAAAGGAGCTTGCTGACCTATTGGGCGGAGTAGTAGGCTCTAGTAGAACTCCAGTTGATGAGGGTTGGATAAGTAAAGAGCATCAGGTTGGGTTTAGTGGGAACACGGTTAAGCCGAAACTTTATATTGCATGCGGGATTTCGGGTTCACCTCAACATCTTGCTGGAATGAAGGATTCTGGGACTATCATTGCAATAAATGTTGATCCTTCAGCACCAATATTTAAGGTTGCAGATTATGGAATAGTGGGCGACCTATACGAGGTTATACCTATTTTGATTAAAGAGATAAAGGCTAGGAAGGTGAAGAATGTTGATGAAAGAAGTTGTTGAAAAGCTGGCTGATATTGTTGGAAGGGACGCGGTTATAGATAGAAGGGAGCTTATGGAAAGCTACCTCTTTGATGAAACATGCGTGCCAGTTAGACCTCAAGCTGCATCAAACTGTATACTGGTTAGACCAAACAGTAGTGAACAAATATCAGAAATTCTAAAGCTTGCGAATGAGAAAAGGATTCCAGTCTATCCTAGAGGGGGAGGTACAGGGCTTGTCGGAGGAGCTGTACCAACAAGAGACGGTATAATAGTTTCTTTAGAGAGGTTGGATTCAATAGAGATTGATAAAGAAAATCTGATGGCTACAGTTGGTGCTGGAGCGACATTAGGTAAACTGCTTAAGGCAGCGGATGAGGCTGGACTATCATTTCCACCACATCCTGGTGATGAGGGAGCGCAGATTGGGGGACTTGTTGTATGCAATGCTGGCGGAGCTAGGGCTGTAAAACATGGTATAATGAGGAACTTTGTTAAAGGAGTGGAGGTTGTTCTCCCAACTGGTGAGATCGTGAGCTTTGGTGGAAAACTTTTGAAGGATAACATGGGATACAGCTTGCTACATTTGATAATAGGCAGTGAGGGAACATTGGGGATAGTTACAAAGGCTGTGATAAAACTCACTCCAAAGGCACCCTACACACTAACGCTTCTCCTACCCTTTAACACAAGACATGACGCCTTAAACACAGTTCCAAAGATACTGTATGCGGGAATAACTCCGCTTGCACTAGAATATGTAGAAAGCGAAGTTATGAGGATATCGGCTGAACATTTAGGAGAAAAATGGAATGTTGAAGGAAACGTTTTCCTCCTAGCAATATTGTCCGGAGAAGAGAGTGCAGTCTATTCTGAGGCAGAAAAGATTTCGCAAATTTGTATCGAAGGCGGCGGGCTTGAGCCCTCAATTGCTGAAAGACGTGATGAACAGGAGGCTATTCTTAAGATTAGGAGCAACATATTTACGGCACTTAAAAAAGATTATATGGACATTTTTGACACAACCGTACCCCCATCAGCAATAGGGAAATTGGCTGACGAGATAGATAAGATAGCTGAAAAGTATAATGCTTACATTCCAGTGTATGGACATGCAGCCGACGGAAACGTTCACTCGCATGTAATGAAAAAGGATGCGGACAAATACGATGCAATAAAAAATGAAATATATGATGCGGCAATAAAGCTTGGCGGAGTTATTACAGGAGAGCATGGGATAGGGAAGATAAGGGTAAAGGAGCTCTCTAGACTGGTACATCCAAAAAGTTTAGAGATTATGAAGGGAATAAAGAGACTGTTTGACCCAAACAACATCCTCAACCCATCAACAGTAGTAGAAATATGATATCTCCTTAAAGGATAAAGCCACGATTTACTATTTCAAAAATTCCAGCCTACCAAAAACTTTCTTAGACAGCATCAAGCCAATAATAGAGTGGGAGATTTTTGCTATACAATATTTAAATGGTTGTACTTGTCAGTAGCACTTATGGATGAGGTAATGGTTTTAAAAGTAGCCTGGAAAGGGCAGGTTACAATTCCTAAAACATACAGGGACACTCTTGGAATAAAAGAAGGGGATTTAGTTCACGTACAACTGGAGGATAACATGATAGTTATTTCAAAAGCTGGAATACAGGAGCCAGGCCAACCAATAGGGGAAAAGAAATTTAAGGAGATAATTGAGCGGTTGGAGGAAGAGAGAAGAACATGGTTTTAGTTGTTGATGCAAGAATTTTTGATAGCGCATGCTATTTCTCCTTCCGAAGATGAAAGATTGCTGATAAAAGAGTTTACGGAAAAGTTAGCTAAGAAGAGGTAATTATTCCTTCTATAGTTATAGTAGAATTCTTGAAAGTTGTAGGTTCAGTTGTTGGAAAAGATTCGGCAAAGATAAGAATGGGATTATGGATAGGAGGAGCAAAAATTGTCCCCATAGATGGAGGAGTGGCTTTTTTAGCTGGAGAGATTGCTTTAGTACACAAGAATCTTCCTTTAGCTGATGCCATAATAGGAGCCGTTGCAAAACAATTTGATGGAAAAATAATTTCAGATGATCTTCACTTTAATATGCTGGATATTAGAAGAGTATAGTATAAGTAGAGTCCGCCTCTACTCAGATTCTTTTAATGATACTGCCTTTTGGTGTTTCTTCAACGATCAGCCTTTGCTCGAATTCTTCTTTAACCTGGTCTATATGTGTTATGATAAATATTTGTTCAAACACGTTTTTGAGGTCTTTTATCCCATCTATCAATGCTTTCATGTTTTCTTGATCCAGTGGACCGAAGCCTTCATCGACGATTAGTATATTTGGCATGCTCTTTCCCTTATAAGATGATATTGCCTTCATTGTAGCAAGCCTTATTGCAAACCCCAAGATCGTTCTTTCCCCCTGTGAGAAATCTTTTATTGACCTAAATGTGCTATCGATTTTTGACCTATCTCTCGCCCTAACTTCAACATCACCTTCTCTTGTTAAGCTTATGTCGATTTCGTACCTTCCACCCTTAAACCTTGAAATGAAGTCTGAAAGGTTCATTTGGACATGCTTTACAAACTCTTCTAGAAATACTGTGGGGAAGGCGTTGTCTTTAAAGACCTGCTCTTTGACTATTGTGAGAATTTCTTTCCTCTTTGTAAGCTCCTTCTCCTCCTCAAATTTTTTCTTCAGCTGCTGTTCCTTATCCTCTAGCTCCCTCAACTTTACTTTCAACCCTTCCAACTCTTTTTCCTTATTCCCCTTATTTTGATATAGTATGTTAATTTCTTTTTCCACTTGTTTTATCAAATTGTCTATTTGAAGGATCTTGTTCTCCAACCTATTTTTTTCATCTTCTAATGGTAAAAGTTTCGCCATCTGCTCTTCTACCACATTTAGTTTTGAAATGTTTTCCTCGTACTTTTCGTACGATGATAGTGCTTTATTTAATTCTTCTTTCTCTTTATTTAACTGATTTTGAACTTGGATTAGCCTTTGTACTCCTAAACTTTTTAATTCTAACCCAATTATCGCAGCATTGTCTGTAAGTTGGGAACCAATGTTACCGAGTTCTATTTCAAGATTTTTCAAGCCAGCTTTTGGGTCGCTGACAACTTCCTTAGGCAACTCTTTTGCCAGATTTTCAATCTTCTTGTAGGCGTCATAAGACCTTCCATATTCTCTGATAATTTCACTTAACTTTTGCTCTAACTGAAACTTTTCCCTAGACAGTTTCTCTATACTTGTATCGAGATTTTTTACAGTGTTAGGATATTCTTTTATCTCGCTTTCAATTTCCGTTATCAGCTCAATTCGTCTATCTTCACTTAACTCTGTTTTGCAGAGTGGACATACTGTTTCTTCCCTAAGATTTTTTATATAGAGTTTTGAAGCACTATTTTTTGTCTCAATTTCCATCCTATTCCTTTTAATATCTTCGATTTTATTTGCTAGCTCATCAACTTTTTTCCTAAGCACTTCTTCCTCCTGCTTTAATTCTTCAGGCTTCCTGTAGCTTTCGAGTGTTTTAACAATTTCTTCTAAATTTTTGTACCGGGCTTCTATCTGATTTCTTTTATCAAGAAGCTCTAGGGTTGTGCTTATTGTCTTCAATTTTTGATCTAAAAGTCCTATTCGAGCTTCTATATCCTCTTTTTTTAATCCTCCAATTTTTTTCTCAAATTCTTTTATCTCATTATCTAATCTTTCTTTCTCCCTTTCAAGCATTTGATATGTTGCCAACATTTCTTCTATACTCTTTAGAGTCTTTTGGAGACCTTCTTTTTCGTTCAAAAGTGAATTTTTCCCCTTTTCCTTCTCTGCTAAAGTCAAGTTTATTTTTCCTATTTCTTCTTCTATTTCCGGAATTCTCTTTTCAATTTCAGGCTTTATTTTAACATCCTTTTCGAGAACTGTTTTTTCAACCAGAATCTGTCCTATTCTATTATCTAAATTTTTTATTTCATCGCTTGCCTTTTCATAGGCTTTTTTAAAGTCTATTCCCAAGAATTTGAGGAAAAGTTCTCTTCTCTCTTTTGGAGCCCTTTCACTTAATGTTTCAACTTCACCTTGTGCAATGACTACAGTGTTAAGGAATGTTTTAGCATCCATTCCAAAAAGTTTCTCTATAGTGTTCTGAATTTCTCTGGACTTAGAAATCTTTCTTTTTTCGATAATGTCTGTAAATATTGACTGTGTGCTTCCATCAGAATATTGTCTTACAATAATGTACCTTTTTCCCTCGTGCTCGAACTCTAACCCGATCTTTGCAACCTTATTTTCTAATGCGTAATCCTTCAAGCTTCTTCCATTAAATTCGTTATAAAATGCTATTACTGGAACTGCCACGAAAGCTGTTGTCTTTCCAGCTCCATTTGGGCCGGTTATTAAGGCTAAATCGTAATCTTCTAGGTAAAGTTCAAGCTTTGGAAATATTTTTAAGTTTTCTATAAAAATTTTCTCTAACTTCATTCGCTCATAACCTCCCTTAATATTTTTAATGATTCTTCAAGGACCTGTTTTTTCAGTTGAGGATTTATTTGTAAACTTTCAATGTATCTTGTTAATGCTTCCTCGACAGGCATATTAGCAGTTTTAAGGCTTATCTGTTCTGTTTGTTCTGTAGCTATATCGAATTTTATGTCCAAATACCCTTTTTCTAGAAGCATTTCCCTAATCTTGTACTCGTTTAACATCCTCCTTTGAGTACCAGAGATTTTCACATAAACTTTCACGCATGGGGGGAGGCTTTTATCATTTATTGGACATTTTGCAGCCACCTGGTCAACTATTTCTCCAATATTTTCTGGCAGTGGCCTAGTTTTTGGATTAGAGTAGTTTAAGTGCACAACGCAAAGGTCTCTAGTTCTAATGTAAACTGGCTTTGGAGCCAGAGCACCATTTTGTTCACTAACAAGTATTACACCTTTGCTGCTTTTACTAACCTCTCTACCGTCTAAATATGATGGTTCATCGAACGTTAACCTGTATATTGAGCCACTATACCAGCACTTTTCTGAACCCACCTGTTGCATTACGTGAAAGTGGCCTAAGGCTATGTAGTCGAAGGGGAGCCTGCTGATTTCATTAACTTCATAGACGACTTCATATTTTGAGCCATAAAAGATTCTTTCTGAACCTGGTATCGCGCCCATGATCGGCACATGCGCTACAAGAATATGATAGTCTGCGATAGCGTTACTTCTAAGTTCATTAACTTTCCTTAAACTTTCTTCCTTCAACCTTGTTATAAATTCTTGTCTTTTCTCATACTTGACTTTTTCGAAAGCTTCTTCAACACTTTTTACTTCCTTGAATTCTAGTTCACTTGGATAATATGGTAGTGCTGTGAATGAAATTTTTTTACCATCTTTGGCGCTTATCACAATATTTTCTATTCTACTGAGATAGTGGAAATATTCTTCTTGCTTTGTTGACAGTAGTATATTGTATGTTTTTAACAGTTCTGAAGTGCCCTCAGCGTATGGTCTGTCATGGTTTCCCCTAACTATTATAGTATGTATCCTGTTTTCTAGAAGCTGTTTTAAGAATTTTGAAAAATGAAGGGAGGAGTTTCCTGAGGGGATTATTCTATTGAATACGTCTCCTGCTATGATAACTGCATCAACATCATTTTCTAATGCAATATTTTTGATCTGTTCAAGAGAATAGAGTATGTCATTGAATCTTTCGGAAGCTGCTTTCATACTATACTGTGAAAATATGTCTTCTCCGATATGGAGGTCGGCTGTATGCAATATTTTGACCAACCTAATCCTCCTCCAAAAATCTTTTCACATGCTCGCTGTTTATGTTGGCTTTAAATTTGCTTTCATACTCTTTCCTCAGCATTTCCATGATACTGTTGTAGTCGACAACTTTTACGACAGCAGGATATTTTAAAGCGCTACCATATACAAGAAACTCTTGCCTTCTCAAAGCTGAGACAAGAGGCTTGAAGAGTTGTGTAAGTTTCAAGCTAGATGTTGCAACATCCACATCCCTTTCTATGCTAGTTGCTCCGACAAAAAAGTTCCAGATCATTCCGAAAACGTTTTCGTCAATTTGGGAAGGCGTTTGGTCTATTATTCCCAAGACAATTCCCCTCTTCCTAAGCTCCCTAGCAATCAATCCAAGTGGACTGCTTTCTCTTACATTGGGATTTAGGAACTTGTGTGCTTCTTCAACTAAAATGATAATCCTGTTCTTTACACCTTCACTCATACTCTTGCCAACGTATGTTTCCCTCAATCTTCTTGAAATATAGTTTACAATGAACATGTAAAGTGCTTCTAGGTCACCGTATTTTCCAAACGATACCACAATATTCTTTCCCTTTTCCAACTCTTTTAAAAGCTCCTGGCATGTGTCATCTGTTTCAGAAAACTGTGGCAGGTTTTTGAATATTGAAAGCCTGCGCGATAGAGCCCTTAAGCTTGTAATGGTCTGCGTATCAAATCCATTTTCTTTAAGAAACTCGTTTGTGTATTCGTTGAAGTTTATGATAGCGTCAAACCAGTTTCCACCAATCTCATTAAGCTTATCCTTAAGAGACTGGAGGTTTAATGCTCCAACACCAGATATCTTTAGTAATTCGCTTAAAGCTATAATGTCCTCAACTTCAATTTTTTCCTTCTTTATCTTGAATTCTTTGGCAAAGGTGCCCCTCTTGAACTCTTTTTCAATTTCTTCTACAAGTTCGTGGTCAACACAGTATACTTTGAATTCTTCTGGAAAACATTGTGCTACACCAGGCGCTAGTACGGTTTGCGATGGAGTCTTCAACTTTAACCCATATTCTGAGTGCATGTCAAATATTAGCTGTGTTGTAGGTATATCGCCACCGTTTAATTGAGAATTTTTTGAATACAATAGTATGTATGCTGCTAGAAGGTTGCCTAAGACACTTTTTCCAGTACCAGACTTTCCAAATATTCCGAAAGAATTTTGGACCATGACACCGACATCTAGAGGCACATTATATTCTGAAGGCTTGATCGTTCCTATGGGAAACCTTTTTTGCCAATCTATTTTACCATAAAATGCTTCTGCAGCGTCTTCAGTCAAAAGTTTACATTTTGAAAGATAGTCGGGAATTGTTAGGGCGTCATCGACTTTTCCACGGGAAGCGCACGCTATCGGTATACAGTTGAGCTTAGAGGTTAAAAGTATGTCTGAAAGTAGATGTTTTGTAAATGTAGGTTTTCTAGCCATGTTTACTGATATGGCTGTGTTAGGCGAGTCTGCGATGATATCGTTTACTATCATAAGATAGCTTCCCTTTTCACTTTCTGCAACCAAACAGTATCCGACTTCAACTTCCTCGTGCACCATATTTTGTAGCTGGACTAAGGTACCCTTAGAATATGCTCCTCCAACAACAAACCCGATAAAATTATTCTCGTTAGTCAACAGTACTCACCAGCAAACGTATAAGTTCATCCTCACCACGAACATGTAGCATTCTAACAGCCCCCTTTAAAAACTCGAGGAACTCATTTTCATTTAAAATGGATTTAACGTTTCTAACGTGGCTTAAGACGGCTTCAACACCATATTCATTATATATTAGGTGCAAATAGTCGCATGGGATTCTAAGAAATTCTCTAACATCTTCTGGATCCATTTTATAGACTTGATCGTGGACTATCGCATGGTGTAAGTTTGAGGCGTGAACAAACTTTCCTTCAAGAAGTTCTCCGACGATTACTGCCTCATATGCGTTATATATCCTGTCTTTTAACTCAGGTAATGTTCTATCAATTTCCTCTGGACCCATCTTAAGCCTCGAAGGCCTTGTTGAACCTGTTCCGACAATCACAAGTTTAGTGCTTGCAACAACTCCAACCAATATGTTCCCACCATTGCTAACAACAATGAACGTTCCCCTTTCAATAGACTGTATTATAGAGTTTCTGTGAAGTTCAAATTCTATTATCTGGTAAGTTGACGATATAACTTCACCAATAGAGTTTTCTATTAAGAAATAGTTTCCTTTAAGCGCACACACTATAGAACACCTCTAGCCTTTAACTCGTTCTTCCTAGAAAACTTTACTTCAAGGTTATAACCATATTTTTTGCAGAGCTCTAAAGCCTTATTGTACACGATTTCGTGAACCACATTTCTATCTCTACCTGATAGCACGGCAAGCTCATGTGCCCTCGATAAAGTTAAAGGATATCCGCCGGAGAGGATAGAGTCTGCCACAACAGCTTTATGCACCAAATTAACAGCATTCTCATCCTTTTCAAGAAATATTTTTGGAAACTCGACACGCAAGATACTATCATCTACTCTAACATAGAATGCTATTAGGTCAACATGCAGCTTTTCCTCAGATTCTGCGATAACAGAATTTAGTGGCCTAAAGTATGGTGTTCTAGAATAATTTTTTGTTAAAACATTATAGAGAAAATGTTTGTCACAGAATGTTTTAAACATCCTTTCCTGTTCAGAAAGGTTAGAACAGTGTGAACATTTAGTATTACTGCATAGTGCGCATTTAAGTCCACAGTTGACGAGGCCTCTGTCGAGGCTAAAGTATACTGCAACTGGAAATATGTTAAGCTCATAAAGTTTCTTAAGATAATTGTTTAATGAGTCCAAAAGAAGTTTCCTCCTTTCACTAGTATAGTTTCTAGCATAGGATACAGAAAGTGATTCGTCAAGGAATAGTATAAACGGTGTATGCTGGTAAAACTTTTCATTCAAAAGTTTCAGCGTTAGATCCCAATTCCACATCTGATAATGCTCGTCTTCAAAAAGCTTTATTTCGTTGCCCATAAAATATAGTTCATCTCCAACCTTAACATCATCCAAGACACCTTCAACATATCTACCAAACTTTCTCAAAAATACTGCAACCTGAGTGTAAGCGTACAATAGGTTCAGGTGAAGGTTATGCCGAATTGTACTAGCATCAGTTCCACATACACTTATTTCATCCAATACTTTATTAACCCATTCAAATTTTCTACCCTCATTTTCGTAGGGGCCGTCCTCTAGCATAATTTGTCCCCTATCCCAAAAACTGTCTTCCAAGGGAAATGCGATACTCCCTAAAACACTTATACAACTTCTATCATCAGCAATCGTTTCCCTAATCTCACGTGGATCGAGATTAAATGGATTATATTGCTCAAACTTTTCATTCAAATTCTTGTATCCGGATAGGCTTTCAAAAATTTTTTTCTCTTTTAGTACAAGGTTTTGGCTTAATCGTTGTATAGAAAGCTCCTGGAGCATACACCTTGATTTGCCCAAACAAACTTATAAAAACGTTTAACCTACCCTTCCTTTAAATATTGTCTAATACTTTTTACAAAAATATATCCAATTAGAGCTTGCCTTATAATTGCAGCCCATTGAACTGGACTCTCTAGACTCCATGGGTTACCGAAACTAAACGTTGGCGTAAACCACCAAAATAATATCATCACATTAAAAATGTGAGAAAATATGTATGGGACATAGTCTCTGCATGAGAGTGCAAAAAAGGGCATCAGCATAATCATGTACTGTGGCGGGAACTTGAAACTTGATATCACAAAAGCCATTAAAATTAGCCAACATTTGTCTACAACATCAACTTTCTTCAACTCGTATATGAGATATGCGAGGATAAAGATTAATGCGGCAGAAACACCTTTATTCCATTCCTGAAAGATGGCGAGCCAACTGTCTTCAACAATCCAACCAGCCTGGTAAATATAGGGGTAGAGGAAGCCATCAAAGTTCACGATCATAAAATAGATGTTAGTGACCAGCCACCCCAAAAGTGTAAAGATCGCAAAAACAATCTTATCCCTTTTCCCTTTAAAATATTGTATCATGTAGGGGAAAGCGAGGATAGGTATTATCCTAGCTGAAGCACCTAGGCCCAAAAAAACACCCGAATACTTGACAGAACCCTTTAAAAGAAAAAGTAATGAAATAAGTAGAAAGAATATTCCGAACCAGTCAAAACTGTATATGCTGTAAAATATGAAAGTTGGAGTAAAAACGGTGTACAAGCATATTCTATACACGCTCAAGTTCCTCTGGCAGCCTATCCTATAAACTATGTAGAGACTTCCCATCATGCATACAAAGGATACGAAAGCAAGAACCAAATAGTATCCATAAACATTTCCAGTTAAAGATGCAATATATAGCACAATTCCAGATAATGAAGGATATTCTAGGCCATATTCAATATAAGGTATTTTCCCCATTCTAATATCATATCTGTTCCATAGAACATCTATTATGTCACTGTAAAAGTTAGGTATTAGACCGGGAAAGTGAATCCAGAAACTTAAAATGAAAAATGTTACCGCTGAAGAAAAAAGAATAGGTAAATCTTTTTTCTTCAGGTCCAAGGCATTATTCATAAGATTTTTGCAACTTCACAATCTATTTAAAGCTTTCTTTACACCCAAAATAGTATTTCTGCAATGATAGCACCATAGATTTTAGATGAAACTTATTTAATGCACAAAAAGATGGATTAAAATTGTCTGATTAACGTGAGGTTGTGGAGTTTGTCTTAGTCTCTATTTCGATTATTGGTGGCCTCATGATCATTATGGTGTATGTTTTGATTCCAGTCCAAACTTCTACCGTGTACTTGCGTGGGAAGTGGCTTCTAATGTACTCGATATCTTCTTCTGTCAAAGTTGTTTCCTTGGATATTACACGCCATTCACTCCAAAGATGCTTGTCACGGTATCCTTCGTAGGTGAAGCCTACTTCTATAAAGGCTTCACCGAACCCGTCCTTTAAAGCAGACCTTAGCATGCCATACTCGAGAACTGAAGCATTATAAGATACTGCAGAAATTTCAACATAATCGCCGGTACCATTACCCTTCCAAACAAGCTTCGGTCCATAGACTATGTTCTATGTACCGGTTTCTATAGGATTATGATACATGTTTGTGAAAGAGAAAAAGATGATTATAGCGCATGCTATAGCAATCAAAGGGTAGGTGATTCTTTTGTTGATTTTTCTTGGTTGTTGGTTCATGCTTACCGAATTTAAGGTTCAAAGAGTACATGTTGGGATAATCTATTTATATTTTTACTCGAACAATAGGCTGTAGAGTAAATTTTGCGGTTAAAGAGGATGTTGAAGATTTATGTTAGATTTCTATAAAATTCTATTGGTTTAAGTTCAGTGAATTTACCGCCTTTTTCTATTATATGTTTCCTTACGTCAACACATAAATGGCATTTTGAAATATATCCTTTAGTGTTTTCTTGATAATCAAAATTTTCTACTCCAATATCATATAGCAGTTTAATGTCCGTTACTAGAGCTTTAATTATAGGGTGTTCGTCTAAAACTATGCCGTTAAAAATGGTTTCATAATTCCTTATGTTGCCCAGAGATATTCCACCACAGTAGCCTGGAATATAGTTTCCATAGTTGTCTATGTGAATATGCCAGTCTCTTGTAATTTCATGATAACATGATTGGCCGAAGAAATATTTTGCAGGATACTTTTCAAACAACATGCTTAGCTTGTAGACTGTACGCCCCATGGGCAAAAGTTCTATATGGTAGGCCCAAGTGGGATCAACTCTCTTTAAGAATTCTTCAAATGGAAGAGTTGCTTTTATACCAAGTTTTTTGAATATTATTCTATAATATTCTTGATAAACCATTAGATTTTTTTGAAAGACTTCATATCCAATATTTATGGCCCTCTCTGTTCTTTCAAACGGGACATACTCTAAAAGGAATGGGTTAACACTAATAAGCACACCATCTAGACCACGACTTTTTAATTCATTAAAACGTTCTCTAACAATTTCATCACTAGCGCACCAGAAACAATTTGTTTCAACAAACGTTGAGGGAATACTATATTTCTTTGCAACTTTAACTGCCTCAGACAGGAGACTAAAGTTGAGAAAAGGTTCGCCTCCAGTAAAATGCAGGCCTACATTCACACCGACATTATGTGGACCTATAGGGCTTTGAATTATTGTCTCCGAAAGCTTAGAAATCACATATTCTAGCTGATTTAAGCTCATCCAATCGGCAGGCCAACTTGGTGAAGATGCGTACATGCAATGTTTGCAGCTACAAGTGCATTTATAAGATAATATTATCCCCGCCGACAATGGCTTTGGTATTACTAGCTTTTCCATCAAATATTATTTTTAGTTCGTATTATTAAAAATGTTATTATATTCTCGTTATGTAGGCTATATGAATGATAAGGGAGACTTTTGAGGCTATTGGGAGAGAATATTCTGGGGAGAGGGCTAAAAATTTTGTCAGCGAACTAATTAATTTTCATAGAATACAGGGTAGTCCGGGATATCGGAAGGCTGCAGAATATGTTTATAGTGTTCTCAAAAGTGGCGGCCTAGAATGTGAAATATTAAAGTTTCCTGCTGTAGAGGGTGTAGTCTTCTGGAATTATGGATCGTTTCAAGAAAGTGATATAGAGGATGCTAAACTTTTTCTCTTAACCGATGGTGTGGAGGAAAAGATTGCAGATTATTCGGTGAACAAGTTTTCGGTTATACAGAGAAGTGCTCCTACACCAGACAATGGTATAGTTGCAGAACTTGTGGTTTTGGAAAAAGGTGATACTGAAGAGGAATATGCTAATGTTGATGTTAGGGGGAAAGTTGTTTTTGCTTCAGGAGATTTGAACGACGTTTACTCATTGGCTGTTGAAAGGATGGGTGCAATTGGAATAGTTACTGATAGATTGAGAGAATGGCCTCCCGTTAGGAAGAAGATGGATTTACCTGACGCATTACAGTATTGTAGCTTTTGGTGGAATGCGGGAAAAAAGAAATGTTTTGGATTTGTTGTTTCACCTCGTACTGGTGCAAGGATTAGGGAGCTTGCTAGAAATAGGAAATTGATGGTTAAAGCTTTTGTAAAAAGTAAAATATATGATGGATCGTTTGAAGTTGTTTCTGCAAAAATTAGGGGGATTGAAGATAAAGAGGTTTTGGTCGTTGCACATTTATGCCATCCTCAACCTTCAGCAAACGATAACGCTTCAGGTGTTGCTGCAGCAATTGAGGCAGCACTTGTTATTAATAGACTGATTATGGAGGGAGTGTTCCGGAAGCCTAGGAAGACGATAAGGTTCCTGTTTGTTCCAGAAATAACTGGAACAGTAGCGTTTTTGAACGCTAGTAAAGAACGTTTAGATTCGTTTGTTGCTGGTGTAAACCTTGATATGGTTGGAGAGGATCAAAGAGTTTGCGAAAGCATTTTGATGGTTGATGCAACACCATATTCACTTCCAAGCTTTCTAAACCCCTACACAGAATACTTGTTCAATTTTATGCCCAAAAAAGTAACTTCGTTTTCAGAAAGGGATAGTTTTCCATTAATAAGGTACGAGTTCATAAAATTTTCTGGAGGGAGCGATCACGAGGTGCTATCTGATCCAAGTATTGGAATACCTACTGTTTCTTTCACAAACTGGCCTGACAAATTCTATCATACGTCAGAGGATACATTAGACAAGGTTGATCCAAACATGCTTTGGCATGTTGGAACAATAGCTTCAACACTAGCTTATACAGTTTCAAACCTTTCCCTAAAGGATTACGATTTTCTAGCATTATTGATAGAAAAATACTGTGAAAAACAAGTAAATAATGTAATAGATGATGTTATCTGCAAAATATCTGATATGTATAAAAATGGTGACGATGGTGTATCTGTTGAAGAGGAAATCTATTTTATAAAAGAATACTGTAATTTTTGGAGAGGGTGGCTTAGCAAAGCGATACAGGAGTTGAGCAAACTAGATGGAGAGGGTGATTTAACAAAACTATCTGAATACTATGAAAGAAAATTTGTAGAGTTCGCGAACATGAAGGAGAAACTTTTTACAGAATATCTTGAAAGACTGGTTTCAGAAAATGAATATAGGAAAAGTTCTACGAAAAGGAAGAGCATGGCTAGGATAGAGGAGGAGGCAGGCAAAATTATTCCTAAAAGGACAAGTCCGGGACCAATAGACATAAAATTGAAAATGAACCTCCTAGAGAAAGAGTTAAAAGACAAGGTCCACAATTTTATGAAACTTCGTGGATGGAGAACCTGTTCAACACTCGCACTATTTTGGGCTGATGGAAAAAGGACTGTTCTGGACATATGGAGGATGCTTAGAATCGAGCATGGGCAAGTTGATTTAAAGAGCTTAATCGAATGGTTCTATCTGCTAGAGAAAATGGATTTTGTGAAAATAGAGAAAGCATAGATATTATTTAGACACTACAGAGTACATGGGAACGTTTACGTTCAATTCCTTCTTTAACCTTTCCATAGCCTGATTCACATCAATAACTGTGAATATTCCGGAAAGTGTTGCACCACTCTTGTTTACTAGTGAAACCAGAGCCTTAATCGTGTTACCTGTTCTTATTAGATCGTCTACTACAAGAACCTTATCACTCTTTTTCAAAGCATTTTTTGGAATATACAATGACTTTATTGTGGGAGGGGTTAAAGCATATGTTGCTTCAATATATTTTTCGAAACCTATTTGACGCTCTTTTCTTGCAATAATCACGTCAACCATAAACTCGTTTCCAATTTGTAACGCTATAGGTATCCCATTAGTTTCAACAGTCAGAATCTTTGTTACTTCAACATTTCTGAAATAGTTGAGAGCCTGTTTCGCTATTACACGCTGCAAAACTGTGTCATAGGTTAGAAAAGATACATCAATGACACCATTGTCTTTAACCTGAATCTCGTCTTGCAACATTTTTTTAAAATATGATACTTCAAACCATTCTATTATCTTTTGAGCCCTGTCTAGGCTTGGAAGAACATGCCCCTTAATGTACCTACTAATAACTGGAGCTGACATTTTAAGTTCACTTGAAAGTTCTTTATATGTCATACTTTTTTTAACATGCGACATTATTTCTACAGCATATATTCTAATTTTTATTTCAGACAGCTTATTCATGCGTCACAGAGGGGTATGTTCGATGATTTATTAATCCTTTTTATTACATAAAAATTAAATATTAAATTCTAGATGGACTGGCTGAATGTATTCGATCAATTCTGATGGAACAAAATATGATCCCTTTCTTTCAAAGACAAGTGAACATATTCTCCCACTAACATAAGAGGCTAAAGCGGCTGCTTCAAAAGTTGTAAGCCCTTTTACAATATAGGCTGCAATAAGGCCTGCTGTAACATTTAAGCTTCTATGCACAAAATCCTGCATATTTTTCAGATTGTATACTATAGTTGATTCACCATCACTGATTATATCATTTGAATCTTTTAGAAAAACTGTTACATTTGCCTCCCTCGCCTTTGATTCAACAATTTTTTCCCTTTCCTTAAAATTTTCGGGTAAAATGATGTCAAATAGGTGTTGAAATTCTTTGGCTGTAACAAGTAAAATGTGCATCCTGTTATTCAACATCCTAATTATGTCATAATGTAATGCTTCATCAACAAGTATAAGTGGAATGTTTTTTGTTTCTTTTATGAACACTTCCAAGCCTTCCCTACAGCCTTTGCCTAAACCCGGACCTAATATTATTGATTTAACTTTAGGCATCCACTTTATAAGTTTCCTAGCACATCCCTTTGTAAACTTCATGTCAGGCAAGGGTAGAACTATTATGTCAGGAGACATACTCCTATAAACTGTTGACAGAGTTTTTGGTGCAGCCAAATATACTCGTCCAACATTAGCTTTTAGTGCTGAAATTGCAGCTAAATATGGTGGCCCATGCTGTAGCCAACCTCCTCCAACAACAAGTGTGGCGGTATCTTCAATATTCTTGAAAGAAAACATTTTGCTCGCAATTGATTCAATAAGCTGCTTTTCCAATTCCATACTTTTCTTTGGAAAAAGAGCTTGTTTTAAAAGCTTTTTGCAGAGACTGTAGGCTTGCTTACTATAACTTTAGATAGGGCTCCGTTTGGGCACAAAAGCACACATAGGAAGCTTTGGTTGCAGGTGTCGCATACCACAATTTCCCTTTTAATAGGATCAAAATGTAGGCCACTAGATTCGCATGCAAGAACACATTTCATGCACCTAGTGCAAGGGTTTGAGGATATTATTGGAGAGCCAATACCTTCGTCTATAAAAATTGCACTATGATCGCATACTTTGACACAGCTTCGCATTTCGCATTGAACACAGACCATTGCTTCAAAATTTCCTGGTTCACCGACAATTTTAATTTTAGGGACTAGACTGTTATGAGCCATAGAGCACACACGTTCGCAAACTTTGCAGCCATCGCAGAGTTCTCTAGAAAAATGTATTTTGTAGCCCACATAATCTTATATAAAAAAATTATTTAAGCTCCAACAAAAATTATATCTTGCTAGATAGAAAGAAGATTATGATGCCAGAAGTACATGATAACAGTTTCCTAGCATTCTCGCAAGTATGTGAAAGGGTTAAAAGTACTATGAGTAAGAATATGAAAATAGGGATAGTTTCTAAATATTTGAGAAATCTAGATGATGAAAATCTTAAGGTTGCATGCGACCTTTTTTCTGGACAAATTTTTCCCCCATGGGAGGGTATTGAACTGCAGGTCGGATATTCTACCCTACTAGACATTTTAAAAGAAGTAAGTGGATTAAGTGATAAGATTTTGGTTGAAACAATAATTAAGCATGGAGATTTGGGTGAAGCTGCAGAAGAGATTTTGGCAAAAAGAACTATTAGGCCATTGTTTGAAGAAAAATATGATTTGGTTAAAGTTTATGCTAGACTTAGGAAGGTGGCTGAGGCAACTGGAAAGGGTTCAGTGTATGAGAAAAAGAAGATTTTGACAGGCTTGTATTTGAACATGACACCTTTAGAGGCAAAGTATCTTACAAAGGTTTTAACGGGTGAGATGAGAATTGGATTGGTTAGTGGACTTATAATTGAAAGTATTGCTGAAGCCTTTAATAGGGGATTTGATGAAGTTAATGAAGCATTTCTGTTGATAAACAATGTTGGAGAGACAGCGATTTTAGCTAAATATGGTAAGTTGTCTGAGGCAAAGCTTGTACTTTTACGTCCAACAAACTTTATGCTTGCAGAATCCATGCAAAGTGCAGAAGAAATTGTAGATTATTTTAGAAAAGAACTTGTCTGCGAATTTAAGCTTGATGGTGTAAGAGTGCAATGCCATAAAAAGGGGGATGTGGTAAAAATATTTTCTAGGAAGGCTAATGAGGTTAGCGCACAATTTCCTGAAATTGTCGAAGACCTGCTTAAGATAGACCATGACTTTATTTTCGATGGAGAAGTTTTAGCTTTCAAGAATGGAAGACCTCTTCCCTTCTCGAAATTGCAGACAAGACTTCAAAGGAAATATGTTGACGAAAAAATTGTTAATGAGGTTCCCCTAATGCTTTTCGTATACGATATCCTGTACTTTGACGGTGAACCGTTGTACAAAATGCCTTTAATTGAAAGGAAAAAGGTTATAGAAAAAATTGAGTTTACTGGAAGAATAGAATGTTTAGAATACACCCTCGTTTCAAAGAAGGAGGAGATTGAGAGAAAGTTTTTTGAAAGTCTTGAGCTCGGATACGAGGGTCTTATGCTGAAGGATCCATCATCAGCATATACTGTAGGAAAACGTGGCAAATATTGGATAAAATTGAAGAAGGAGCTTGACACATTAGATGTAGTTATTGTGGCGGCTGAAAGAGGACACGGTAAGAGGGCTGAAATATTTTCGGACTACGTTTTTTCGGTTTGGGACAATGGTGTACTAAAAACAATTGGAAAAGCTTATTCAGGATTAACTGACAAAGAACTTTTGGAAATGAATGAAAGGTTGAAGGATTTGGCAATAAAGGATGAGGGGTGGAGGCTTATAGTCAGGCCTGAGATTGTCATAGAGGTCGCCTTTAATGGGATACAGAAATCGGATAGGCATGAAAGTGGTTTTGCTTTAAGATTTCCTAGAATAAAAAGGATTAGGGACGATAAAAGTATTGATGAAGCTGATACGATTGAGAAGGTTAAGGCAATTTATGAGAGACAAAAAAGTTTAGAAGGGGGAAAGACTAAATAAATGAAAATTACATAGTTTTGGTCAATGAATATCGTTTCCATACTTGTGTCAATAAGTTTTATTGCAGGAGCAGTCCAAGATTTTAGAAAAAATGAGGTAAGTGATTATACATGGATTCCAGCAATATTGGGAACAATATTAATGGTTTACCAGAACCTAGAAAACACTATGCTGCTTTTAACAAGATTAACCATTATTGTCTCGATACTTGTAATATGCTACGTGATTGGAGGAGGTTTAGCTGACTTAATCGGGTTTGCTTTCATGGTTGTAGACGATGACAGGCTTGCACCGATAGGAAGTATGCTAATTTTTCTCTTTATAACTTTACCTTATGCCATCTGGATTTTGGTTAGAAAGGATAGGAAGCTTATGATACCGTTAAAAGATTTTATGAATAGGAGAAATGTTTATCCGAGAAGAGTTTATTTTGATGGGAAGGTTGAAGAGCTTTCAAGAATTGCAGACGAAGCTTATATGAGGCTTGAAAACCTGTTAAAGGAAGGAAAGGAGGCTGTTGTGGAAGCTGAAACTGGCTTACCTTCACTAGTTCCAATGTGTCTAGGTTATATTATCAACACGATATTATATTCTATTTTAGGCAGACCATGGATTCTAATACTACTAAACTTAATATAAATTGGTTCAATAAAAGCCTTTTTAAACCCATGAGATCTTTACTATTTGCTTGCCCTTGCCTCTTTTATCCACACTAAACAGTTTTCAACCATCCTTTTAATTTCATCGAACCTTCCTTCTTTTACTAAATCTTTTCTTATTAAATTTGAGCCAATATTTAATGCAGATGCACCTGCTTTAATCCATTTTGTAATACTCTCTTTTGTTGGTTCAACACCACCTGAAGGCATCAGTTTTGACCAAGGCATTGGGCCTAAAACATCTTTTATGAACTGGGCGCCTACTACATCAGCTGGAAAAACTTTTATTATTTCTGCACCCATTTCTTCAGCTAACGTGATTTCTGTTGGCGTACAGCAGCCGGGAATATATAGTATTTTATACTTATTACATATTCTCGCTACCCATTTATTGAATGTGGGGCTTACTATGAAATCGGCTCCACAATTTATGTACAATGATGCTACAGATGGCTCAATTACTGTTCCAGCGCCTAAGACTATTTCTGGAAGCTCTTTATTCCTCCATTTTATGAGCTCACTAAATTTTTGATACGCTTGCATTCCACGGTTTGTGAACTCTACAACCTTTGCACCACCTTCTGCACAAGCCCATATTACTTTTTTAGCTACTTCAACATCATCTTCATAGAATGTTGGAATAAGTCCTATATCCAATATTCTGGCTATTACCTCATTCCTTAGAAACTTTACCATATTACATCCAATTGCATAATGCTGATTACTATAATAATCTTTTTGGGTCTAGGAAGGCGGGCATGATATCATGGTAGTGAAAATGTTTTTTAAACAGTTTAGTAAAACTGTATTATAATGGTTTCTGATGGTATAGAGAGACTTTCAACTGGGATAAAGGAATTAGATGAACTTTTAGATGGAGGAATCCCAAAAGGCTTTTTCGTAGCATTAACTGGAGAGCCTGGCACCGGAAAGACAGTACTCTGCATAACATACATTAATGAGGGGATTAAGGAAGGCGACAAATGTGTGTATGTTACAACTGAGGAGAGCAAAAAGTCTATTATTACTCAAGCAAAAATGTTTAATATGGATTTTGAGAAAGCAATAAATGAGAAGAAACTTATTTTGGTCGACGCCTTGATGGGCGACGATGACCCGTGGAGCTTAAAAAGTTTGGAGATTGATGAACTTATAGGAAAAATTATTGAGGCTAAGAAGGGTCTAGGCTATGGTAGGGCAAGACTTGTTATAGACTCTCTTTCAGCCTTTTGGCTTGATAAGCCGGCTATGGCGAGGAGACACTCTTACCTTGTGAAGAAGGTTCTTTCAAAATGGGATTTCACCATCTTTGCAACGTCACAGTATGCTATTACTACATCGTACGCGTTCGGCTGGGGTGTAGAACATATTGCTGACGGTATTATAAGATTTCGTAGAATTATTCGAGGTGGACAGTTGAAAAGGTATATTTTGATAGAGAAGATGAGACAGACAAACCATAGTCTATCATTGCATGAAATAGAAATTAGGCCTGGAGTGGGATTAACTATAGTTGGGGCTAGTGAAATGAGGGTTGAAGATATTAGGTTGCCTAAAGGTGTTGTCGACAAAATTATCAGGGCTAGACAGGAGGAGGAAGCACAATACGAGAACCCCAAATAGGGAAGTTTTGATAGAACATTATTCTAGAGAAGATGTTTTAAGGGAGATTGTTAAATACTGTAGTGGCCGATGGAGCGCATTTTTAATTGAAGACGTAGAGGGTTCTAAAATTGTAAGATATGATAGGAGAGATTTTAGGCCCATACTTTTAGATAGCGTTGAAAAGTTTAGGTCTTATCTTAAAATTTTACCTATACGGACAGTCTATGGCACAATACACTTTTATAAGAAGATTGAAAGATTTGAGGATGTAAAGGACTTAAAAAATATTATTGCATCTGAGCCGGTATGGGATATAGACAATAGAATACTAGAGTGGAGGAAGACGGTCCAAGCAGCAAAAATCGTGTACAGTTTTTTGGAGAACGAGGGTGTCAGAAAGTCAGTTTACATCAAATGGTCTGGTGAAGGAATACATGTATATTTGAACAGAAACTCTATTTCAGAAGAAGTTTATAAGAAAATCCATCCCCTTGATGTTGCTTATTCGGTTGTAGAATATGTTAAAAGAAAGGTGGAAGAAAAAATTCATGGATTAAATTGCGCAAGTTTAATGGTTGAAAATAAAATTGATCCACAGAGACTTTTTACGGCACCGTTAACATTCCATAAGAGTTTAAATGTTGTTACGGTATGCATTAACCCAGAAAATTTGGATGATTTCACGATAGAGTATGTTGATCCTAGAAATTATGTGCACTATTATGGCTGGGATAGGTTTGTGAAGGGTGAGGCGGACCAACTTGTTTTTAAAGCATATAAGGCTATAGGCCCATATCCAAAAGAATATGTTGTTAGAAGGAGGAAGGGGAGAAGGCTTGACGAGGAAATAAGGAGATGGCAAAATTATATGATATAGGATGAACCTATATTTCTAATGAGAAGAATCTTGAATGATATAGTGCCTTTTTGTTTAAGCCTCCAACAATTTCTATCTTATAACCACAGAATTTGCACCTGTTGCCTTCAACAAGATTCCATTCGTTTATGTCAAAACCGTATCTGCCTACAACCTTCTTTCCACACGAGGGACAGTATGTGCTTTCGTATGGATGGCCTGGAACGTTGCCTAAATAGACGTACTTTAAGCCTGAATCTTTAGCAACCTTATAGTGTGCTTCTAACGTTGCTATTGGTGTAGAAGGTAGGTTTAGCATCTTATAGTCTGGATGAAATCTTAGGAAATGTATTGGAATGTTTTCTCCCAGATTATCTAGTATCCATTTACAGAGCTTTCTCGCTTCATCTAAATTGTCTCCAACTCTTGGAACAATTAAGTCAGTTATTTCTATGTGAACATTGTTCTTTTTTAATTCCAGAAGTGTTTGAAATATTGGTTCTGGATCGACTACCATAGCATATTTTTGTAAAAACCTTTTTTCACCATTCCCCTTAAAGTCAACAGTTATTGCGTCAAGAAAATCGAGCATAAGCTTGACACTTTCGGGAGAAGCGTATCCGTTGCTTACAAACACGTTAAAGAGACCCTTCCTTTTAGCCAGAACCCCTGCGTCATGAGCATATTCTATAAATATTGTTGGCTCATTATAAGTATACGCTATACCGTCAGCATCATATTCTAGTGCTAAATTCACTAACTTTTCAGGCATAAGGTTAACGCCGTCGATCATCCTCCTCTGGCTTATGTCATAGTTTTGACAATATTGGCAAGCCCAATCGCATCCGACAGTACCAATGCTTAGAACCTGTGAGCCGGGCATATAATGTGAAAACGGCTTCTTCTCTATTGGATCCATGTGCACTGCTATTGGTTTGCCATAAACTAGGAGAATAAGTTTCCCTCCAACATTTTTTCTAACGCCACAGAAGCCTACTTGACCTTCTGAAAGCTTACAGTATCTTGGGCATGCTAGACACTGTATTCTGGCTTCATCAACCCTTTTATACAGTGTCGCTTCCTTCAAACACTATCACATTAATTATTTTTTGAACGGTTAAACTAATACTTTTCTATTTGATATTGGAAAGTTAACTGCTTAATCAAACTTTTATTGTGGTAAAGATTTCTAGCAGGTTATCATGCAATAGCATTCTCGCAATATTTTTAGCTTCTTCTAGACTGAACCTTCCACGGTCAACCTTCTCCTGCAGTACTTCAAAAATGTTCTTTCTTGCGATCTTTGAGTGGCCGTAGATTCCTTCAACATGCTTATAGTCTCCTCCAAAACCTATAATTTTGTTGGCTGGAACCATATCCAAAAGCTCTTCTAAAGCAGATTTTGCTGACGAAGATGATACTGCATGAAGCCAGCATAGGTCAACGTAAACGTTGGGAAAATTTTTTGCTAGAACAGCAAGTTCGCGAACGTACGGATATGATCCGTGGAACACATCAAATTTTACGTCATAGTATTCCATGAAAAGGTTTGCGAGATGTAGTGGATTAGAGTTGCTTACAAGGTTAAGGTTACCCTCCTGTAGGCCTGTGTGAACTTGAACAGGCAACCTCCGTCTACTAGCCGTTTCAAGGATTCTGTGAACCATATAATTCTGTAGAGGCCTACATTCTTCAACAGAAAGTTCGTCTGACATTGTCAGCCTTATCCCATCTGGACTTGTATATCTTATGAAGGTTTTTTCTGAGCCTAAAATTTTGTTAAATACCTTTTCAGCCTCATCATATGTTACCTTTTCAAAGTGAATGTCTCTCCTATATGCTAAAGCAATTTTAAATCCGACAACCTTATCCAATATCGATTGGACTTTAATTTCCAAGGCCCTTTCAAGATCCCTTAGTGAGTGGATTGGAATTCTAACGGATGCGCTTACCTTCCTAACATCTTCTCTACTTCTTATTAGGATAAAGTCTTCAAGTCTAACAACTGGCAGAAAAAAGTTTCGGTCAACTTCAACAACATCACTTATGCCGTCATATACTGATATCTTGATTTTAGCCAAGTCCTTTAATATCCACTTATACAATCCCTTCTTGTTCAGAGAATTCATTTTTATAGAAAGGTCTTCAACCGTATCCTCGTTTAATTCGCTTATTCCATAAATGTCATGTATAGCTAACTTGATGACTTCAAAGTAGGATGTGTTTTTTGCCTTAACCCAGTATGGTTCTATAATCTTCCAACGTTCTTTTAAAGGTATCCTCGTGTCTAGAGCGCGAACATAATCTTCTACTGTAAGCCCAGCGGAAATAAGGTCAGATGAAGCATACTGTGATAGAAATATTTGCAGTGGGTCAACTTTTGATGAAACACGCTCATCTTCTTGGACGGTATGCTCATGAGAGTCAACTATCCACAAATTTTCTATGTAGGTTTCAAGAGATGACATGGTCTTAACATTATGTTCACTAAAATAAAAATATTATAACTGCTTATTGGGATAATATGGTTCTATTTATGCCAGTCTATTGTGACAGCATGCTTGCCTGAAAGTCTCTGAACATATTCGTATGCTGATAAGGCTGCCTTCGCACCTTCCGCAGCAGATATTACAAGCTGCTTGTATGGGGTGTTGGTTATGTCCCCGCACGCGAAAACACCGGATGTTGACGTTTCGTTCCTATTGTTAACTATTATCTGTTTCCTTTCATCAAAGGTTACAATTTCTTTAAAAGGCTCAATATTGACTTCATACCCCATTTCAACGAAGACACCGTCAACTGGAATAGTGTAGACACCTTTATCCTTTGACTCTAAAACTACACCATCAACTTTAAAAGACCCCTTTACCTCTCTAACACTTGTTTCATACAACACTTTTATGTTTGGAGAGGCTGAAACCATTTCCACGAGCTCCTTATCGCCTGTTAGAGTAGACTTTCTCGTTATCAAGTTTACTTCACTAGCATATTTTGCCAGCAAGAGAGCAGCATCAAGTGCAAAATCGCCATCTCCCACAACAATCACACGCTTATTCCTGTAAAGTGGAGCATCACATGTCGCACAATACGAGACGCCAGCACCCTTAAACCTTTCTTCTCCAGGAACCTTCAAATCTCTTGGAAGCTTTCCAGCAGCAATTATAATTGACCGTGAAAAATATTCACCTTTTAGAGCCTTAACCCTGAAATGGCCTTCTCCAACCTTTTCAACAAACTTTACTTCATCTAATATTATTTGGGCGCCGAAGCCTAAAGCCTGCTCGTACATCTTTTGAACCAACTCTGAACCGCTTACTTTTTCAACTCCAGGATAATTTTCTATTTCCTTAGCTATCAAAGCTTGGCCGCCGATATCTTTGGTTATGATAATTGTATTCATTTTTCTGCGGCATGCGTATATTCCTGCCGAAAGTCCGGCTGCACCACCGCCAACTATTATAACATCATAGAATTCTTCCATAATCTTTCACCCGCCTTCTACTTATAAAAGTTTTTTGCTAAAATTGTATTTAGCCTTTTAAGAGCATGCTTTTTATCCTCTAAACCAACTTCCGAACCTTCGACAGCGTCTTTAAGAAACCTTATTGATTCTTCATAAGCCTTCTTGTCTATCGGGTATGGTACGCCATCTTTTCCACCGACACAAAAGCTGTATTTTATTGGATCTTCCCAGTCTACTTCAGCACCATATATTAGGTTAGATATCAATGCTAGAGCGCGAATTGTTGTTGGACCAACACCATATGTCATTAAAACTTCTTCGAAATCTTTAGGCTGTATTTCATACAGTCTTTTAACAGCATTCCAATCGACGTTAACAGGCATAACCAAGTTTTTGATAGCAGCCTTTTTAGGCTCCGGAAGTATCCAGTCCATTAAAGTCACATGCAGTTTATCATTTAGTTCACCCACCAAATTTTTTACCTTAACAGGCCTTTCTCTTGAAATATCAACTATAGTCTTTTGGGCTTCAATACTCTTACGTGAGGTAAGGTTCAGTACTGCGTCCTCTATCTTTTCACCAAAAAGTCCACTGTGCGGTTCAAGAACAAAAGTTTGAACCTTTTCAGAAAGCCAGTGATATCTTCTAGCAAACTTATTTGCTGGGTTTAAGCCCTGCTGGACGACAGCCCAGCAGCCATCCTCTGAGACAAAGAAGGCGTGATGGTAGAGGTTGTAGCCGGACTGTATTGCTGAAGTGTCAACCTTTGCCACAATCCTACTACAGTACTTTAGCTTCTCTATCTTTTGGCTTGAGAGTGATAATTTTGAACCAAATTCTTCGATTTCGTTAAGGGTTAACTTTGAAGCACGGCCTTTTCCACCACATACGACGACACCATGCTCCTCTAAGTTTAGAGCCTCCTTTAATGCACCAGTTAATGTGGTGGTTAAGCCTGAACTATGGTAATCAAATCCCACCAAACAGCCGAGAGATTGGAAAAAGAATGGATTTGACAGTCTTCTAAGAAGCTCGCTTCTACCAAAATCCTGTAATATTATTTCACAAATTGCTTTAGAAAGTCTAACCATTTTCCTAAATAGCCATGGGGGACATTTTCCACCATGCAGTGGTAGGTAGGCGACGCCAGTCTTCTTCAATTAAAGTCTACACCAGCACACTAACCTTTAAACTTATTTTACTTCCAAAGATAAAATCTTTTCGCAATAGATTTTGAAGAGAAAACTTATTCATTAAACAAAATCTGTAGAACACCTACTATTATGAAAATAGTTGGTATAATCAATTTGATTTTCTTAAAGGGAAACTTTTCTAGAAGCTTGCCGCCTAAAAGTAATGTTATTGAAGAGATGCTCACCAACGCTAGCATCGCACCTGGAATAATTTGTATAGGATTATTGAACGCTGCAACGAGAGCGATAACCATAAGTTGAGTCTTGTCACCCATTTCTGTCGTCGAAATAAGTGTAAATGATGCGAGGAACGGGGACCTCCCATCATCTGTTGGACAAATTTCGTCATCTTTCTTGATATAAAAGTATATTCCAAAAATTATGAAGACGACGCCTGAAAAAATCCTGAAAAGTTGAAGTGGAATAAGGGATGTTAAGATTAAACCAAAAACTACTGCTATAGAATCAACTAAAAGGAATCCCAAACTTGTACCCAAAATTATTGGAAGAAACCTTTTATATCTTATGTAAAGTGCTAGTGTACAAAGCTGAGTCTTATCACCAAACTCGGCTAAGAACACAGTTCCTAAAGTGAAGAGAAAAGGGTATAGGTCCGTATTACATCAGCATAGCTTTCTTCTACAATAATTTAAAAAGTTTAAAACAAGTGAATAAAAATGGTTTTAGTGTGATATTTTGTTGAATGACCTTTGGATAGCTAGAGAACGTTTGCTTAAAAATGACCTTTCATTCGTTATTGTGAAAAATGGTGAAATAATCTTCGAAAGTAGGGAGGGGGGAGTGAAGAAGATTTTGGAAACTGTCAGAGATTATGGGCAAAAGCTTACAAATTCTGCATTAGCGGACAAGGTTGTCGGCAAAGCCGTGATGCTTATTGCATTGAAAGCTGGATTCGATTCAATATATGCAAAAATCATAAGCAAAAGCGCTTTAGATATTGCTTCAAAAGTAAATAAAAGTCTAGTATACGATGAGGTTGTTGAATTTATAATGAACAGGGATGGGACAGACATTTGCCCATTCGAGAAGAGTGTAAAATTTGTAGAAGACCCTGAAGCAGCGTACAATATTTTGTGCAATATGGTTTTTAAATAAGGTTATTCAAACCTTTTTTAATGAAATTTCGAGGACACCGTTCCTATAAGTCGATTTTAAAGTTCTTGGATCCACTTTTGAAGGCAATGGAATAATTTTATTGTAGCCTTTTGCATCTTCAACCTTAACCTTTAATACGCCTTCTTCTAGCTCTAATTTTATATTTTCTTCAGATGTTCCTGGCAGTTCAACTATAATCCTTACCTCATCATTTCTTTCAAAAACATCCACCATAGGCTCTCTTCCTCCACCTTCATTTATGTAACCTCTTAAATTGATGTTACCAAATTCCCTAATCGAAGGTTTACCGTCTGGGCCTATAGTTATACTGTAACCGTATAGGAAGGGACCCAATTTAGGCGCATTCTGGAAATCGTTTGAAGTTTCATCGGATTCATATTGTTTGGAGGCTTCTTCAAAAATTTTATCGATCATTCTAAAGAAATCGTCTAAATACTTTTTTCTTCTATTGAACCATATATCGAAATCGTCGCTCAACTTATCTAGTCTAATAGGAGTTTATCACCTGTTATAAACTTTTTCAAGCCTTTTTAAGCTATTGTTGAAGTCTCCTTATTATCTCGTTTGCAACTATCAGTCCTGAAGCTGAAGCTTGAACAAGGCCTCTTGAGACACCAGCACCATCACCTATAGTGAATAGGTTTTTAACTTCAGTTTCAAGGCATTTTGAAAGCTTTAGTCTTGAAGAATAAAATTTTACTTCAATACCATATAGGAGGGTGTGGTTGGAGTATACTCCCGGTGCAAGTTTGTCAAGGGACTTTAGCATCTCCTTTATGTCAGTCAAGTATCTTCCAGGTAGAACAAAACTTAGGTCTCCTGGTCGAGCTGTCTTTAAAGTTGGAGTTATAATACTTCTTGAAATACGTTCTTCAGTGGACCTGCGACCAATTTCCAAGTCACCTAAACGTTGTATCATTACACCATTTACTAGCAGGTTTGCTAGTTTAGCAATATACTTTCCATAGCCTATAGGATCCTTGAATGGTTCAGTGAACTGTGTGCTAACGAGCACAGCGAAATTCGTGTTCTCAGACTTTTTCGTCTGATAGCTGTGGCCATTTACTGTTGTCAGGTCATTTATCCTTTCCTCTACAACGTAGCCGTATGGATTTACACAGAACGTTCTAACCTTATCATCGAAGGATTTCGAGTAGTATACCAGCTTTGGTTCATATAAAACTGATGTTAGAGGTTCAAGAACCTCAGCTGGAACCTCAACCCTTACACCCAGATCTACTGGATTAACGCTTGAACTTAAACCCAGCCTTTCAGCCTCCCTCTTAAGCCAGTCAGCACCACTCCTGCCTGGAGCAAGTACAACAAAATCCGCATCAATTCTTTTATCATCAACTGTGACAACACCTTTCACATGACCATCTTCTGCAATAACATGCTTCACTTCAGTCTCCATAATTATGTCCACATTTTTTTCCAAATCCCTTCTAATGTTCTGAAGTATTTTTGGACAAAGGTCGGTTCCAAGATGGCGCAATTTGCTCGGAATAAGCCTAAAGTCAGCCTTAGCAGCTTCCCTCATTATCTTAAGTATACGGTCCTCATCAACACCGTAAACTTTTTCTGGAGCACCGTATGCCAAGAAAATTTTGTCAACCTTTTCCATAATCTGAACAAGTTCCTTTTCTTCAATATAATCTCTCAGCCACCCACCAGTTTCTGTAGAAAATGTTAGTTTTCCATCACTGAAGGCGCCAGCGCCACCCCAACCACAGTATATGCCGTCGGTTGAAGACTTTAACCTCTTATCTAAGTCTTTACCCTTGTCTACAATTGTAACTTTAACAGAACTATTCTTTGAAAGCTCAAGTGCAGTAAATATTCCAGCTGGACCAGCTCCAACAATTAGCACATGCTTTTTAGAAGTCAAACCTAGATTTCTCCAAGGGCAAATTGAAAGAATATCTTGTTTAAAAATCTTTTATTATAGGGAAATTAAAAGGGAAATATTTATTTAAAAGATTTGGAAGGAGACCAACTATGCAAGATATTGAATACGAGATAAATGTTCTCAAGAAAATTGTTTCATACAACACTGATTCTGTTACAAAATCATATTACCGCGAATGCGCTGAAACAATTGCGGAAGAGGCTGAAAAGATAGGGTTGAAGACGGAAATATATGATGCAAGACATAAGGCCAAGGACAACCTGCCAAGACCAAATGTTGTAGCAACCTTGGATGTTGGAGCGCCAAAGACAATCTTATGTATAGCACACTATGATATTGTACCAGCTGGAAACGGATGGAAGTATGATCCTTTCACTTTAACAGTAGAAGGAGGAAGGGCATATGGTAGAGGGGCGGCTGACGATAAAAGTGCGATAGCCACACTGCTTGGGGCAGCGAGAAAAGTAGGAAAAAGCGCTAAAATGAATATGAAGATTCTTGCTACAGCTGACGAGGAAGTAGGCGGTGAACTTGGATTGGGCTATCTCATAAACGATGTGGGAATAAGCGGAGACGAGGCATTGATTGTTGATGCTGGAACAGAAATATTGTCTATTGGAGCAAGTGGCATAGTTTCTGGGACAATAACTGTTAAGGGTATTCAGGGACATGCTGGATATCCTCACAAGGCCTTAAACGCTGTAGAAGGATTATGTAGGCTTGTTACAGATTTGGAAAAATTTAAGAGCTTCAGGGAAAATAAGCTTTCAAAATTTGATGCCCCACCAGGCTCATATAAGCCTAAAGTTTGGGGAAGGTTTTCAGTAACAATGCTCCAGGCTGGAATGAAAAGCAATATTATTCCTGGTGTTGCAACAGCAACATTTGATATGAGACTATTGCCGGAAGAAGATGAGGCTAAAGCGAAAATGGAGTTGGAGGAGTTTATCTCCAAAGTTAACCTCGGTGATCCAAGATATAAGGTTGAACTGAATATAAGTTTAAGTGGAGGAAACTATTTCACTGACCCGAGCCTACCTCTAGTCCAAAACTTCAGGAAAGCCATAGAGAAGGTTACGGGCAAGGCTATTCCTATAGCAGCTGAACTTGGTGGAAACGATGGAAGGTACACAAGTGCAAAGGGTATTCCAACAATATGCTATGGGCCCATAAGAAACGATACAAACTTTCACGGAGTTAACGAGTTCGTTTGGCTAGAGGATATAAAAAGTGTTAGGGATACGATCTGCTGGTACATTACACACTAGCCTCTTACCTTCTTATCATGATAGCGTCTTCTGAAGGCTTTATGGGCTTGTCTGGGTCATAGCCCTTTTCTATTCCCCAGCTTCTCATCATCCTTAGAAGAGTTCGAATTCCAAATTTTGCTATCGGAGGAAATATTATTTTCCCAACAGGATTATTCTTTAATATCATTGGTAGGCTTGAATCAATTTCCTTCGCTAGATGCTTCCATGCCGTGTAAATTAGGAGAAATCTTTCCTCAGTTATAGCTTCAGAAATGTTAAAGAAACTTTCATTCCTCAAGACACCTAATGGTATGAAGGCTAAAGGTGTTACCGTGAAATGAGCTCTTGAATCAAGCCTTTCTCTTAGAAACTTTTCCATCGCCAAAATTAGGCCTGCTGTCTCAAGAGCGTCATCATTTGATTCACCTGGTAAACCGATCATGAGGGTATAGGCTGGGAACCAGAAGTTTTTGTTTAAAATATATGTTCCCTCCATTACAATTTTTGGCCATTCTTCTGGAGAAAATGGTTTAACTTTGTTTGCCATATACTTTTTCATAAGCGATGGTGAGGCCGTCTCCATACCTACTTGTATTCCAATCCATCTTTCGGCATTTGCGCCAACAACTTTAGAAATGTTTTCCACCATTGAAGGCTCAGCTACAACGGGGGCGATGCTTCCATGTGTTGGGTTAACATATTCCACACCCTTCATGCCCATTACACTTCTAAAAAGGCCTACTACTTCCTCAGAGTTTGGATAAAAGTTTCTAAAGTCTTTAAGCTTGTATAAGAAAATGTCTTCACTATGAAGCCAGCCGTGAGCTATTCCATGCTTCAAGTTAACCGTGACCTCGTCCAAGATTCTTTCGGTTGGGATAAAGCGTACAACCCTTAAGTTTGGTTCACAGAACTTACAATTTCTTCCACAGCCCCTCATGACTTCAACCATTCCCTTATATGAGGGATTAACTATGGTCGAAATTTCCTCAACCTTCGGAAAACTTTTAACATAAATTACTTCAGGAGCACTACCGTGAACTATTTGGTCAAATATTTCATTTATAACGTGATCTGTTTCTCCCACAACTATGTGATCTATACCAAGTTCCTTCCACTTTCCGGTTAAAGCAAGCTGCCAGCTTCCTGGACCGCCAACAACAATCTTGTACCTGCATCCACGTTTTACCCTAATGCCGTTTAAGGTTTTGACTAGTTCTGTAAACTTTTTCTTACTGTATGATGTTAGTAGGCCTCCGAATGTGAACATCATTGAGACAGGGCCTAAACCGAGAGGATCCATTGTGGAGACGCCGACAATATCTGTTCGATCGTCAACAAATTTTTGAACGTGTGAGGGGTGGACTACGGTAACATCTGATTTACTCAGTTGTTTGAGTAGTGATGCCTCAACCTTTCTAAGTGAATATGGAGCGACCTCTAGCACACCATTTTTGTGCTCAAGCTGTGTATTTAGGATATTGAATATGAATGATGGAACCTTCTCTGATGGAGCACAAGGTAGGAAGTCTAGGAGAGGTATATCCCTATATGTTCCAGTTAAGGTTTCATCGCATGTTAAAACTATCTTCATACCACTCACCTTATATTATATTCAAGATTATGTTAGAAATCAACTTTGATAGACGAAGTTTAAGATAATTTTTTAGAACATCATCTCTGGTTTCACGAATTTTATTAGAATATATGTGGATCAGGGATGTAAGTTCGTTCAAGGGATCCTTTAAAGTAGTTTCTTCATGCACTTTCATTTCATCAATTAAGGCCTTTATTTTCGAACTTAACTTGAAAATTTTCTTCTGACGATGAAAACTGTCTCTTTCAATGCTAACAATATTGTTTTTTGCAAGGGTGTCTAGAGCCCTAATGAGGGTTACTCTTGAAATTTTTCCTCGAAGATTTGATGCTAGCCTATTAAAGGATATTCCTTCAACATGGTATGATAGTTCATCCAATATTGTGGCATGAACTTGATTTAGCCGCACGAACTGGTATAAGATTATACTGGTATATTAGTTTATCGGAGACCTTTGGATATAGCTAAATTTGGCCAAGATGAACAACGTACCTTTTGTACCATATCGTTTTATCCGGATAATCTATGAGTTCAATGTTCATTTCCCTTAACTTTTCTCTTATAGTATCAGCCTCCTTAAAATTGCGATTTCTTCTATACTCGTTCCTTTTTCTTATCAATTCTTCAACCATAACCCTTTCTTTATCAGTTAAAGTTGCAAACTTTAAACCGAAAACATATGATATTTTTTCAAAGACACCCTTGAATATCTTCGAATTCTCTTTGTTGAGCTTTCCTTCAGAAGCGTACCTATGTATTTCTTTCACCAATTTCATAAATACAGCGAGCGCGGCTGGAGTTTTGAAGTCATCGTCCATAGCATTCTCAAATTCTTCGATCACATGTTCACATAATTGCTTAGCTTCATCTATAAAATGAGCGCCTTCCATTTGCTCAAAATAGTTCAGTTCAGCGTAAGAGGATTCAATAAGCTTTAGATTGTCTAAAGCGTTTTTTACAACATTTTCATCAAAATCTAGTGGTGAACGGTAGTGACTGGCAATAAACATTAGTCTAAGGGCGTTTGGCCCAACCTTGTTTAACATTTCTCTTACCGGTATAAAGTTTCCTAAAGACTTGCCCATCCTTTCACCTTTTACTGTAAGTAGGCCCGTGTGCATCCAGAATCTTGCGAAAGGCTTTTCCATCAAGGCCTCCGATTGGGCTATTTCATTTTCATGATGTGGGAATATTAGGTCTGAACCGCCTCCATGTATGTCCAAGGTTCCGTTAAACTGTTCAAGTGCCATAGTTGAACATTCTATATGCCAGCCTGGACGACCTTCACCCCAAGGACTTTCCCACTTCGGTTCAGATTTAAAGAACTTCCATAGTGCAAAATCAAGCGGATTCCTTTTTGTTGGGTCTACTTCAACCCTTGCTCCCGCCTGGAGCTGTTCAATACTATAGTGTGAGAGCTTACCATATTCCTTAAACTTTGAAACGTCAAAGTATACTCCAGTTTCTGTTACATAAGCGTACCCCTTCTCTAAAAGTTTTCCTATCATTTCTAACATGGATGCAATATATTCTGTTGCCCTAGGATAGCGGTCAGCGGGTATAAGGTTAAGCGCTTCAGAAACTTCCATGAAATCCTTTATGTACCTTTCAGCTAACTCTTTTGGTGTAATATTTAATTCACTTGCTCTTCTTATAATTTTGTCATCGACGTCTGTGAAATTTTGGACGTGTATAACCTTATACCCCTTATATGTTAGATACCTTTTAATTATATCAAATGAAATATATGTTCTCGCATGCCCAATGTGTGTACTATCGTATACTGTTACACCACAAACATACATTTTGACAAGATTGTCTTCTAAAGGTTGGAAGGGTTCCTTCCTTCGAGTTAGAGTGTTGTATATCATTATCGTATTAGACAAGCTGCTCTCCACAAATTTGTATCTTTGATGATAAAAAGTTTAGGATAAAAGAATAACATTTTAAACTTGGCTTCCAACCCCTCTTACATTATGTACAAGAAGATAACAATGTTGCATGGCGCTGGAGGAAGCGAGTCCCTTGAATTGATTAAAGGGGAAATATTGAAGAGATTTTCTTATAATAAGTTTGATGTCCCATTAGACGCATTAGACGATGCAGCTGTCGTAAACGGCATAGTTTTTAAAACAGATTCTCATGCAGTCTACCCAATATTCTTTCCTGGAGGAGATATTGGTAGGCTAGCCGTATGTGGAACAGTTAACGACATATCGATGGTTGGAGGAAAACCTATTGCCTTATCCCTAGCAATTGTTATGGAGGAAGGACTAGAGTTCAGTGTCCTCGAAAAGGTTCTTGATAGCATAAAGTTAGCTTGTGAAGAAGCTGATGTTAAGATTGTAACTGGAGACACGAAGGTTGTTGAAAGAGGGGGAGTTAAGGAGATGATATTAAATACTGCTGGGATAGGTGTAAGAAGCCCTTACCTTGACCATAACTTGGCTGTTGCAAAAAATTTTAGGAATATCAGCGCGAGCTGGCTTCTGGATTCAAATGTGCGCCCAGGAGACAAAATCATCTTGTCAGGATATATTGGCGACCACGGTATTGCAGTCATGAGTGCAAGAAAACAGTATGGTATTTCATCAGATATAGTTTCAGACATTCAACCATTAAACCATATGGTTGAAGAGGCCTTAAAGGTTGGCGGTGTTGTCGCAATGAAGGATCCGACCAGAGGAGGTTTAAGTAACCTGCTCTATGAATGGTGTGATAAAAGTGGTGTAGGTATAGAGATAGAGGAGTCAAAGATCCCTTTAAGGGAAGGGGTTAAGTCAGCCTGTGAAATACTGGGAATAAGCCCCCTGGAAATAGGGAACGAGGGAAAAGCTGTTTTAGCCGTAGTCCCCGAGATGGCTGAAAAGGTCCTTTCTGCTCTAAAACGCACTAGGGAAGGCAAGGATGCACAGATAATTGGGGAAGCTGTAAGCGTGCATGATAAGGTTGTGATGAAGACTGTTGTTGGTGGAAGGAGGATTGTGCCCAGACCTAGAGGCGACCCTATACCAAGAATATGCTAAACTTATTAAAACATTTTTTGAAAAGTTTGGCTGACGCTAAAATGTTCGAATACATTGAAAAAGAGTTTAGCGAACAACTACTTGAAAACGAGAAAATTTTGGCTGTCGTATTTTATGCATCATATTGCCCATTCTGCAAAAAATTTTCAAAGATTCTGGAAAAATATTATTTTAAGGAAAAGATCTGCTTTGCTAAAGCAGACATATCCGATGACAACAACCCATATTGGAGCAGATACAGTGTAGAGGTTGTCCCAACAATTATAGTGTTTAGGGGGAAAAAGGTGGTGGATAGATGTGATGGGATACTGGGAAAAGGTATTGATGAAGAGGTTTTAGCCAGTCTGCTGGAGAGAGTTAAAAGGTTAGGGTATAGGGGAAATTAATTTAATTCTGGATATTCTAGAAAAATTCTGCAGGCACCTTCTACGGAAACCATGCAGGCGCCAACTGGATTTTCAAGATTGCATACTTTACCGAAGAGTGGGCAGTCTGTTGGCTGGATAACGCCTCTTAAAACTTCACCGCATCTGCAACTTTTTTCAAGTGGAGAGGGTTCATGGTTTACTTTTGAGATTATGTCTTCAAACTGTTTTGAAGCATCATGGCTAGAATATTTGTCTTCTATGGCCATGAGAGAGGATGGGACTAGTGGAAAGCCTCTCCATTCAATGTCTCTTGGATAAAATACTCTGTTTATTAGCGATAGAGCTGTCTGGTTCCCGTCCCATGACACAACCCTATTATATTCGTTTACAACCTTAGCTTCACCATCTATTATTTGCTTAACCAGGTAGTAGACTGAGAGAATAATATCAAGCGGCTCAAACCCTGAAATTACCTGGGGAATCTTAAACCTTTTCATGATAGCTTCATATGGTCTGCACCCTATTATTGCACTAACGTGCCCCGGCTCTATTATACCATCGAGCCTAACTTCACCCAATTCAAGAAGTTTTATCATAGCTGGAAGAAAAAATCTGTGACAGCTTAAAACGTAAAAGTTTTCAGGTAAATCGTCTCGAACAATTGTTGAAGCAGTAGAGGGGGCTGTGGTTTCGAAACCTATTGCCATGAACACAACATCCTTTTTAAGGGTTCGAGCAAGTTCAACTGACTCGTCAATACTGTATACAATTCTAACATCATAGCCTTCTGTTTTCAAGTGCATGAGCGAACGCCCATTAACTGGAACCCTAAAACAGTCACCGTAAATTGTGATAACCTTTCCCCTTTTAGCGAGCTCCATAGCCTGAAGAAACTCTTTAGCTGTTGTAACACATACTGGACATCCTGGACCCGACCTTATGCTTATTCCAACTTTAGATAGGAGGCTTCCTAGACCATATCTTGATAGTGTTTCCTGGTGGGTTCCACACGCATGCATAAAGTTTAGCTTAAGCTTATACTTGCCTATCCTTTCTATAATACCATTTATTAGCTTCGCATCCTTAAGTTCCTGCCACATAAATTTCACACATTACCTGAAACTATTTCTTTAACAAGCTTGATGGTTTTTAAAGCCTCTCTTTTATTAACCTTTGAGATAGCGAAACCAGCGTGTACTATAACAAAGTCGCCTACCCTAACATTTACAAGGGAGACGTTCACATCCCTTATAAGGCCGCCGAAATCTACTTTAGCAACACTGCCTTTTTTCTCAACAACTTTTCCAGGTATTCCCAAACACATTCTAATACAGTTGAGGCTAAAGATATCAAGTTAATAAAATTTTATCTTACTCGAAAGTTTTTAATAAGTTCTAGCTTAGAAGATATTTTCCAGCCAAATAGGCCTGCCCAAGTGATACACATCCATCTCCAGCTGGAGCATAAACGTTTCTAAATAGTTTAAGGTTATTCGATTCCACCACCCTTCTAACAGTTTTTGAGATATGCTCATTGTATGCTACACCACCAGAAAACGATATGGCTTTAACACCATACTCTTTAGCCTTTTCTACCGCAATCTCAGCAACACCCTCTGCAAGACACTCTTCTACAGCGTAAGCCAGCTCAGCCGCTGGAAACCTTCCCAAATTTTCTATTACATCTTCTATGAGAGGAGTTGTTAAGAGGACACCGTTCTCGATTACAGGCTCTATTCTGTAGTGGCCTACAGCTTTCTTAGCTAGACTTTCAAGCTTAAGTGCGGGTTCACCTTCATATGTTCTCACATGACATACGTTCAAGATCGTTGAGGCTGCATCAAGTATTCGGCCGAAGCTTGATGTCAAAAGATAGTTTCCAGACCCTAACTGAAGCTTTAGAAATTCAACTTCTCTACTACCATGTGGAAACTTTTGAATGTTATAATTGAGCCATTTATCTAGGTAAGGTGTCTTGTATAATATGGAGAGTACCATTCTAGCTGGATATTTTGCCGCCAAATCACCGCCTAGGTAAGGTTGCTCCTCCAAATGTCCAACCCTTTCAAATCGGCCTTTTTCACAATATAATATTTCTCCACCCCAAGCGTTACCGTCTAAGCCGTATCCGAAACCGTCAACAGCTATTCCAACAGTTTCTTCAAGACCATGCTCTGCCATAACAGAGGCTATGTGTGCATGATGGTGCTGGACTGGAAATCTTGGTATACCATGTTGTATGGACAACTCTTTAGCGTAAACTGTTGTATTGAATGTTGGATGAAGATCGTGTGCTACAGCTTTAGGCTTGCATGCTGTCAAGTTTATCATCCTCTTGAGCGCTGACTTAAGATATTCAAGGGTCTCTATATTTTCAACATCTCCAATATATTGCGTTAGGTAAATTTTGTCCGAAGATACAACACATCCTGTGACATTTTCTTCTCCACCAACACCTAAAACGTCCACAACACCTTTCACATACAATGGTTCAGGAACAAAACCCCGTGATCTTCTTAGAAAACATGCTGTGCCATCAACCTTCCTTATAACAGAGTCATCGCACCTGTACAAAATTTTTCTATCATGTATAAGATAATAGTCTACGATCTGGGAAAATTTTTTCAAAGCCTCCTTCTCATCTATTACTATAGGTTCTGATGGAAGGTTGCCGCTTGTCATAATAAGCACATTTGTTTTAGATTCACTAAATATGAGAAGATGTAGACCAGTATATGGTAGCATAACTCCAACATTGTGTAGGCCGGGGCTAACATATTTTGAGATACCATAACCTTCTTTCAAATCTAGTAGGACGATTGGCTTAGATGGGGAAGACAAAATCTTTTCCTCAAATTCGTCAACGTAGGCGAAAGTTTTTACGGTTTCGATGTCTTTAGCCATTAAGGCGAAGGGCTTCTGTTCCCTACCCTTCCACCCTCTAATCTTCAAAATCGCATCATCATCGTATGCTGAAAGCGCTATATGGAAGCCGCCAACACCCTTTATTGCCAAAATCTTGCCATCGTCCAAGAATTTTGCAGCCAATTTTATTGGATCACCTTCAACTTGTGAACCATTTTTGTCAAAGAGCATAAGCTTTGGACCACAAGTTGCACAGGCTATTGTTTCTGCATGAAAGCGTCTATCCCTTGGATTATAATATTCTTCTGCACATAGACTGCACATTGGGAAGTCGACCATTGAAGTGTTGGATCTATCATAAGGGTACCTTTCTATTATAGTAAACCTTGGACCACAATTTGTGCATGTTATAAAGTGGTACTTGTATCGCCTGTTTTTTGGGTCAAATAGTTCCCTAATACAGTCTTCACATATTCCAATGTCTGGTGGAATTAGTGATGCACTAGGCCGCTCTTCAAAATCACTTTTTAAAACTTTAAAAGATTCATATTGTAGTTCGTCATCGAAATCAGTCCTCTTTATCTCTTCAATCTTTGCTAGTGGAGGCTTTTCAGAAAAAAGCTTTAAAACAAATTTTTCAATATCTTCTCTTGAACCCTCAACTTCTATTTCGACACTACCATCACCAACGTTTTTAACATAGCCTCTTAGATTATTTTCTAAAGCGATTCTGTACACAAAGGGCCTAAAACCTACACCTTGAACAATCCCTGTAACCTTAAGCTTACTGCGCATCAGCAATAGGACCTCTTCATCCACATATTAACTCTATCTTGGAACAACAACTTTAACTAAAGTTTATATTTCTATACAATGTTTCCTTGAAACATGAAATTGTATGAAGTGAATGAGGAACTTATAGATGTTGCAATGGGCAGATTAAAGGCTGACATCGTTTTAAGAAACACAAACCTTGTGAATGTCTGCACTGGTGAAATATTGGGAACAGATGTCGCAATAAAGGGTGAAAGAATAGCGTTAGTTGGAGACGCGTCTCATACAGTTGGAGATTATACAAAAGTCATTGACTTGAAAGAAAAGTACTTGTGCCCAGGATTTTTGGATGGCCACGTGCACATTGAAAGTTCAATGGTTACAGTAGCCCAGTTCGCTAAAGGCGTCCTTCCCCATGGGACAACAGGAGTTTTCATAGACCCTCATGAGATTGCGAACGTGCTTGGTATTGAGGGTGTTAAGCTCATGATAGAGGAAAGTCGTCATGTTCCATTGAGAGTTTATGTTACCATACCGTCCTGTGTTCCAGCTTCATTCCCGGAATTTGAGACAGCCGGTGCAGAAATAGGTCCAAAAGAGGTTGAAGAACTTTTGGCGTACGATAATGTTATAGCATTAGGAGAGATGATGAATTATCCTGGAATAATCTATAAAGATAGAAAGATGGTTGATGAAGTTAAAGTCACGTTAAAGCACGGTAAGGTTGTCGAAGGCCACTTTTATGGTAACATTAGGGAACTGAACGCATACGTAGCCGCTGGAATTTCATCGAGTCACGAGTCAACTTCTAAAGATATTGGTCTCGCTAAAGCAAGACTCGGAATGTATGTGATGATCAGGGAAGGTTCAGCTTGGAAAGATTTGAAGGAAGTGATAAAAATTGTTACAGAGGAGGGGATAGATTCAAGACGCGTTTGCCTTGTAAGCGATGATAGGCATCCGGAAGATGTAGTTAACGAAGGGCATCTGGACCACATCGTTAACAGGGCTATTGAGGAAGGTGTTGACCCTGTTAGGGCTATTCAAATGGTTACCATAAATACTGCTGAACATTTTAATGTCGATAACGATTTAGGTTTAATAGCTCCAGGCAAATACGCTGACATACTTGTTTTAGACAAAATTAAGCCAATAAAAGTTTCGATGGTATTCTTTGGCGGAAAACTTGTCGCAAAAGATGGGTTTATGCTTGAAAGGATAGAGGGATTCCCTTACCCAGACTATGCAAAGAAGACGATAAAGCTTGCTCGACCATTAAAGCCAGAAGACTTTAAAATTTATGCTCCAGCCGGAGCCGAGAAAGTTAAAGCTAACGTTATAGGGACCATGGAAGGAAGTGTTTTAACTAAAAGGCTGGTAATAGATGTTCCAGTGGTAAATGGAGAGATTGTCCAGGATGTTGAAAACGACATTTTAAAGGTTGCTTCAATAGAAAGACATAAGGGTTCAGGGGAAATCGGCTTAGGGCTTGTGAAGGGTTTCAAGTTTAGGTCAGGCGCTGTAGCTTCAACAGTAGCACATGATAGCCACAACCTTCTAGTGGTTGGAGTTGAAGATAAAGATATGGCATACGCATGCAATATGCTCGCTGAAGTTGGAGGGGGAATGATTGCAGTTGAAGGTGAAAAGATTTTGGCTCTGGTTAAGTTGCCTGTAGCGGGAATAGTTTCAGATGAACCGATAGAAAATGTTTGCGTGCAAGTAAAAGAATTGTCTAGTGCATGGAAAAAGCTTGGATGCGAAATGATAAACCCGTTTATGACAATGTCTCTTCTCGCACTCTCAGTTTTGCCAGAGATAAGGGTGACAAACAAGGGGCTTATAGACACCGTTGAATTTAAGAAGATAAACCTTCTTGTATAAAAGTATATGTCATAGAAAGGTTTAAAAACAGTAAAAGTCTTAGCGGGAGAGGGTTCACGACTTCCGAAAATAGAGCGTGGATAGTCCTAGAAGATGGGACAGTCCATGAAGGAAAATCCTTTGGATACCCAAAAAATGCTTTAGGAGAGGTTGTTTTCACAACAGGGATGGTAGGTTATCCTCAGTCTTTAACGGATCCATCATATAGGGGACAAATTTTAATGTTCACTTACCCACTTATTGGAAACTATGGAGTGCCCGAAAAAAAAATTGACGAAAACGGTATACCATTATATTTTGAATCTGAAAGCATTCAAGTACAGGGTGTGATAGTATACGAGCACTGCACGAAGCCTTCTCACTATACTTCAGTAAAAAGCTTACATGAATGGCTTTACGAGGAAAAAGTGCCTGGAATATATGATGTTGACACAAGGAGCCTAACTCAAAAGATTAGGGTTAAAGGTGTAATGATGGGAGCCATAGTTGTGGGAAATGAACCTGAAGAAGGCTTCAAACTGCTTTCTGCATCCAAAAAATATGGGGAAATAAATTTTGTTGAGCAAGTTAGTTTTAAGGAAAAAAGGGTTTATGGAAGAGGTGAATACAAGATAGTCTTAATAGACTATGGGGTAAAATATAATATTATAAGGAATTTGGTTGAAAGGGGATTTAAGGTAATACGTGTACCATACGATTATAAAGCTGACAAGATATTAGACCTCGACCCTGATGGTATAGTGTTAAGTAATGGTCCTGGAGACCCTCAACTGCTAAAGGAGTCGATAAGAGAGATAAAGAAGATAATCGATGAGTATGGGAAACCGATATTAGGAATCTGTCTCGGCAACCAGTTGCTTGCATTAGCTTCAGGGGGAAACACCTACAAGCTTAAGTTTGGGCACAGGGGACAAAACAAGCCAATAGTAGACGTTTTCACAAAAAGATGCTACATTGTCAGCGAAAATCACGGATATGCTGTGAAACCCGAAAGTCTTGAGGGGACAGAATTTACTACATGGTTTCTGAACATTGACGATAAAACCATTGAGGGAATGAAACACAAGAGTAGGCCAATAATTTCAGCACAGTTCCATCCCGAAGCATATCCTGGACCATACGATACCACATTCATATTCGATCAATTTGCTAAGATGGTGAGAAGCTAGATGCCAAAATACGATTTTATAAAGAAGGTTCTTGTGATAGGCTCCGGCCCAATACAGATTTCGATGGCAGGAGAATTCGATTACTCTGGAACACAGGCTTTGAAGGCGCTTAAAGAAGAGGGAATCGAAACTGTTCTAGTGAACTCGAACATTGCAACCATACAGACTGACCCAAAGATGGCGGATAAAGTTTACTTGCTTCCAACAACAGCCGAATTCGTTGAAAAGGTTATTGAAAAAGAAAGGCCTGATGGAATACTTCTTGGATTCGGTGGACAGACAGCATTAAACTGCGGATTCGAACTCTATAACAAGGGTGTTCTTGAAAAGTATGGTGTTAGAGTGCTTGGAACAAGTGTTGAAAGCATAAACATTGCATCAGATAGGCAGCTTTTTAGGAAAACTATGGAGGAAAACGGTATCCCAGTACTACCAAGTGAGGCTGTAACAAATGTTGAGGACGCCTTAAAGGTTGCTGAAAAACTAGGATATCCTGTTATAGTTAGGGTGGCATATAATTTGGGCGGAAGAGGTGGCGGTGTAGCATACAATCAGATAGAATTAGATGAAATTGTAAGTAGAGGAATTGCCAACAGTTTCATTGGACAAGTTTTGATTGAAGAGTATATTGGAGATTACAAGCAGATAGAGTATGAGGTTGTAAGAGACTATTATGATAATGCGGTAACAGTATGTAATATGGAAAACATACTTGGAATGAGAGTCCATACTGGAGACAACTTTGTAGTTTCACCTTCCCAGACGATAACAAACGAGGAATATCATATGCTAAGGGAGGCTTCAATAAAGGCGACAAGAGCGTGCAAGATTGTTGGAGAATGCAATGTTCAGCTTGCACTCGATCCAAGTTCTCAAAAATATTATGTTATAGAAATAAACCCGAGACTTTCAAGGTCCTCAGCCCTTGCTTCAAAGGCTACAGGATATCCTCTAGCATATATTGCTGCAAAACTTGCCCTAGGATACAGTCTTCAAGAAATATTAAATAAGGTTACAAATGTTACAAGCTCCTTCTTCGAGCCTGCACTCGACTACGTGGTTGTAAAGGTTCCTAGATGGGATCTTGCAAAATTTGGGCAAGTCGATAGAAGGCTTAGAACGCAGATGAAATCCGTTGGAGAAGTGATGGCGATAGGAAGAAACTTTGAGGAAGCCTTGCAGAAGGCGATGAGGATGCTTGATGTAGGATTAGACGGCCTTTCAGCAGAACCCGAAGGGGAGACGGTTGAAGAAGTCGAAAACATGCTTGCTATGCCGACAGATAATATACTCTTGCACATTGTTAAGGCATTAAAGATGGGTTTCACCGTTGAAAAAATATGTCAGCTTACATGGATAGACAGATGGTTTGTTGAAAAGATAAAAAATATTGTTGAAATTGAAAAAAAGGTTAGGGATTTGGGAAGGCTTGATGAAAGTGCGGTGGAAATTATTAGAGAGGCTAAAAAACATGGTTTTTCAGATTCACAAATAGCAAGGATACTTAATGTTAGCGAATTTGATGTTAGAAACTTCAGGAAAAAACATAATATTTTACCTGTAGTGAAACAGGTAGATACTCTGGCAGCAGAGTGGCCTGCTAAAACAAACTACCTTTACCTTACATACGGTGGTGTAAAGGATGATGTAGAATTTGCAAGCGATAGAAGTAAGGTTATTGTATTGGGTGCTGGAACTTACAGGATAGGTAGTTCAGTTGAATTCGACTGGTCAACAATGAACCTTGTTTGGGCGCTAAAAAATCACGGCATCAAGGAAACCATAGTCGTAAACTGTAACCCTGAAACAGTTTCAACAGACTATGACATGAGCGATAAACTCTACTTTGAGGAGATAACATTTGAAAGAGTTCTTGACATTTACGAGAAGGAGAACCCGCTTGGTATTGTGACGTGCGTAGGGGGACAGACAGCCAACAACCTTGCACCGAAACTTGCTAGGGCAAACGTTAGGATCTTAGGGACGAAAGGAGAGGATGTTGACAGAGCAGAGGATAGGGTTAAGTTCAGCGCGTTACTCGACAGCCTAAACATACCTCAGCCCGCTTGGGCGAAGTTCACGTCAATAGAGGAGGCGAAAAGGTTTGCTGAAAGAATAGGTTATCCGGTTATTGTTAGGCCATCTTACGTGCTCGGAGGGACTGTTATGAAAGTTGCATGGAACCAGTGGCAGCTTGAAGAGTTCCTTAAGAGGGCTGCTAAGGTTTCCAGAGAATATCCTGTAACGGTAAGCAAGTTCATCAGGGGGGCGATGGAGGTTGAAGTTGACGGCGTATGTGATGGAGAGCATGTGGTTATAGGAGCGATAATAGAGCATCTTGAGCCTGCTGGAATACATTCAGGTGACGCCACTATGATAATACCTTCACAGAGGCTCACATCATACCATGTTGAGAAGATAAAGGACTATACCAGGAGGATAGCTAGAGCGTTGAGGATAGTAGGCCCATTCAACATTCAATATCTTGTCAAAGGGCTTGAGGTAAGCGTTATAGAATGTAATTTGAGGTCGAGTAGGTCGATGCCCTTTGTTTCAAAAGTTAAGGGGATAAACTTGATGGACTACGCTGCTAAAGCCCTGCTCGGAATAGGCATAGAGGACTTGGATGAAAAGATCGTTCCACATGTCGGTGTCAAAACACCACAGTTTTCTTTCATGCAGGTTGATGGGGCGGACCCAATACTTGGTGTTGAAATGAAGTCGACAGGAGAGGCTGCATGCCTAGGAGAAAACTTCTACGAGGCACTGCTTTTAGCATATGCTGCCGTTGGGTTGAAGATGATTAAACCAAACCCCGGAGGAAATGTGCTAGTTAGTGTGGGAAGCGATGAGGAAAGGGAGGCTATAGAGCCCCTTATAAGGCAACTTCTATGGCTGGGATTCAACATTTATAGCACACCAGGCACAGCAAAATACTTTAACAGCAGAGGATTAAATGTTAAAATTCTCTATAAGGTTAGTGAGAGAAGGGAGCCGAACGTCTTAAGCTACATTGTTAACAGGAAACTTGACCTTATAATAAACATACCTGGAACAGATAGAATGGAAAGTTTCCAGAGCATATTGGATGACGAGTACGCTATAAGAAGAAAGGCTGTTGAAATGGGGATACCTGTTATAACAGTTCCAAGAGTGCTTGAGGAGATAGTTAGAGGCATGAGGATGGTTAAAGAGTTTAGTATAAAATCTTTGCAAGAGTATCATCAGTTGAGCATAGCTAAAAAGTTTTAAAATATAAATAATTGATTTAAAATACCATTGTTGGATAGCATGAAGGTCGCAAAATTTTGTACCAAAGGTTTAGTTCTAGTACTAATTCTGACATTCACTATTATCGTGCCAAAAACATATGCCAACAACAACACTCAAACTGGACCAAACACATTCTTTGAAGCATGGACTTATCCTGTAGGACCCTTTGCGTTAGAAAATGGAGGCGCAACAATTAATTATGAGCATTGGGCGTTCGCTGTAAGAGATTTGGACATTCCTGTTGGAAGAGCCAGTTTAAGCGACTTAGAACTTTTTGCAGCGTCCTATACGGTTTACGGATACCGGCCAGAAGAAGGATACTTCCTCGAAACCATAGTATTTGGAACACTAGAATATGTGGAGGACGGAGGATGGGGGCACTGGGAACCTAATCCAGAATGTAAAGTTACTGGAGGAGGATCCTTTACAGTAAGACCTGTCACTGGTCCAGACTATGAAGACTGGGAGAAGGTTGTGTTCAAGATTTCTGCAACAGACTCTTACGGTTCTAAAATCTCGATATCTGGAACATACACATGTTCCAGTGGACCCACAGTATATTACGTAAGCTTAACAGTAAAGCTTACTGGACAAGTTTACAAGTATAATTTCGACAATGATTCTTGGATTCCTACGGGGAGGGTTGAAACACATACACTGAAGCTAAGAGGATACGTATATCCAGGGGGACGCATTGGCCCATATGGTATATGGGCGTGGGCTTACCCCGACCAGCTTACATGGTTCCCAAGAGCATGGCCTAATTTTTGGTATTTTTGGGGTTAAAACTATTCCAGTACATTAACCAACCCCCTTTTTTATTACATTACATAGTTACATACTCGAATATAGAGGTTATAGTTTAAGGTTGTAAATTGGGCTTCGACTTCATCTTGTCCAAAATCTCAATTTAACTTTAAAGGTTAGTCTTACAGCAATTATCCAAATTAGTTAGGCTAAGCTTAAAGATTATTTCAGCTCAATTTTACAATTTTACTTTTAAAAGTGAGACTGTATGTTCGGGGAGAAAACTTCTATGAGGTACCACTTTTTAACATACTCTACAGTAGGATTAAGAATGATTTAACCTAAATTCTTTAGAAGACGTTTTGATTTATGTAGGAAATGGTATTGGAAGGGGTTATCGAACTTCATATTTTTAATTTTTGTAATTGTTCTATTGATGTAGAATGCAAAAATTTAAAATAAGTATGTTATAATATTTGGTGTTTGCCTACTCAGAAAGAGTATAGGGAGAGAGTGTATATTAGAGCTGAGATTATTATTAAGCTTGCTGAATATGGGCCCTTGAGTTTAACGAATCTTGTTAGCTATTGTGGGCTTAATCTTTCTAAACATAAAGAGATCTTAGATGAGATGGAAGCTAAGGGGCTTCTAGTAAAGTTTTTTGAGAGGCAGGGTAAAAAGGTTATTGCAAAATATAAGGTTACCGACAAGGGTATGAGATTTTATGAACTGATTCTTAAACCGTATATTGAAATGTTTCCCTTTAGAGGGGGGCAATAACATTGTTCCATAAAGTATATTATTTTTTCTTATGCTAAGTGAAAGTGTTTGATATGAGTGAGGGTAGCGTTTCCCTTTTAGAGTTGCTTGATAGTATTATTGAGAGGGTTAATAGTCTGAGGTCTATGTTTGTTGTCCTAATCTTGGGTTCTTTGATTCTTTCACCGGCTGCAATAATACTTTCGCTTATAGTAATATTTCATCCACTAATTTTATTCCTTTTAATGAGGCAGCAGCCTTTTCTTGCATGGATACTTTTTTCAGCTTCAATAGGCACGATGCTGCTTTCTCTTATAACATTATATTTTTCTCTAAAAGAATACAGGTTTTTTACAAAATGGAGTAGAAGGTATAGGGAGTATTTGTTGAAAAAAGAGAAGTTAGAGGAGGAGCTTAAGAAGGAGGGCTTGACCTGATACTACTTCTTTTTAGAACTAGCTGATACAAGCGATATTACGTCACGGTCTTTTAGCTTATATGTTACTGGAAGCCTTAGACCATCTCTGCAGTCTATACCATAGAGTAGGCCTTTAGCGAGTTCCGTATGCACTTCTCTAGCTAGGTCAAGTATTGTTGCACCATATGGCATAAGATGCACGTCTGGTAGAACGTTGCCATTTTTGTCGGTTAAAGTCTTTGGATCATATACTGGATAGACTGCATTCATTCTAAGTAGCTTAAATACTACAACATTTAATGCGAACTGTACTCCAGTATGAAGGTACTTGCTGAGTATACTTTTTCTAATAAAGTTTAGAGCCCACTTCTGCTTTTCCGTCATCTTACTCGAGTCTATTACCCTAAACCTTTCTTCTCCGGGAATGTATTTTATGTAGCCTTTCTGCTCAGCCCTTCTTAAAGTTAGTTCTGCTTCAGCGCTTGTTGGTATTACTATCATGTCCGAGTAGGCTTCCCTTATTCTTTCAAAATTTTCTTCAGATTGAGGTAGGTCCATCTTGTTTGCGACAATGATTGTAGGCTTAGACACATCCCTTAAGGTCCATGTGAAATTTTTTAGCTCCTCTTCGCTCCAGTTTCTAAAATCTTTTTTGTCTAATCCAGACTTTTCTAAAGCTGTAATTACATGCTCTTTAGTGACGCCGACACCTTGCATGAAGCTATTGATTATTGTTGGCAAATCAATATCACGCTTAAGATCCCTTTCTATCCTATCCTGGTTTGTGAGAATCAGCTTCATATACCACATTACAAGCTCCTCTTCGATGTCACCGATGTCTGCCACTGGATCACCTGTTCCAGGCTCACTTATTCTTCCTTCAGCGTCGATAGAGCCTGATGCGTCCACAACATGTATTAGTGCATCAGATTGAGCGGCTACTGAAAGGAACTGGTTGCCTAAACCTTTTCCCATCCAAGCACCCTTGATGAGTCCAGGCAAGTCTATAAGTTCTATTGGAATAAACCTCCATCCATCTTCGCATCTAGAATTCTGTGGATTATCTTTTACACCAAATTCTTTGTGAACACATAATGTTACAACGTGCGCTATACCCAGGTTTGGAACCTTTGTGGTGAAAGGGTATGTTGAAACCTCGGCTGCCTGTAATGTTGCAGAGTTAAAGAAAGTGGTCTTACCAGTGTTCGTTTTCCCAATTAAACCAATTTTTACACGCATTTCTACCATTGGGGATAGAGATACTACTATTTTATTTTTTACCCTTTAAACTACTCTAATGGAAAGGAGGACATTGCATATGTCAACTGAAGAGGCTGAAAGGAAAGTAAGATTTATATTCTATGCTATTAGAATGCTTTTGTGACTTAGCATGATTTTAGATCCCCTCGCATTTTTAGTTTCTATTATACTATATATTGCGGGGGCTTATACATTTTATATCATATTTTTGGGAATATATAATAAGAATCGACTTCATAGGGAAAACTTCTATTTTGAGTTAAAACATTTTCCCTACTATTCAATTATTGTTCCAGCAAAAAATGAGGAGAAGGTTATTGGGAGAGTTTTAAGTAAGCTTGTTGAACAAGATTATCCAAAAAGCTTGTATGAGGTGATTGTTGTAGAAGATGGTTCAACAGATAAAACTTTAGAAATCGCCAAAAAATTTGAGAAAGAATACGAGAACATTAGGGTTGTCCACTGTGAAGAAAGTAGGGGTAAACCTCATTCTATAAACATTGGACTAGAACATGCAAGAGGTGAAGTGATAGGGATCTTGGATGCAGACGCCATACCTCCACCAAACATGCTTCTTAAGGCGTCAGAGTATATGCAGGATCCAAATATAGATGCAATACAATGCATATACCAGTATGTTAATGGCAATGAGGGTATACTTGCTAAAGCAGGAATGTTTGAAGGCCTTCTCTGGCACGCTTTTGTGCTCAGAGTTAAGGATATGGCCGGACTCTTTGTACCACTTTGTGGTAGTGGAATGTTCATAAAGAGACATGTTTTTGAAACTGTAGGCAAATGGAACGAAAAATCTCTTACTGAAGACGTTGATTTTTCCCTTAGAATGCTTAAAGCAGGATTTAAAATTAGACATGCACTAATTCCAATTGGACATGAGACACCAAGTAGGCTGAAGACATTTTTCAAGCAGAGGGTAAGATGGTATAGGGGATACTTTGTTACTGGAATAAAGCATATTGACGTGTGGAAGTATCTTAACAAGAGACTGGCCTTTGACATATCCTTTACACTGTTAAGTCCACTGCTTTCGGTTCTGGCAACAATAGCATACTTTTTTAACACACTATATTTTATTAGTGCAATGAAAATCGTTTCCTTCTTAAGCCTCCTTTTAGGAGTCTTTTCATACCAGTTTATTTACCTTAGCATTGCAATGCTATGGATATTATTAAGTAATATAAAGGATAAGATGACATATATTATGATGTCATTTTTTTCAATACCATACTTTTTCCTCCTTTCTGTAATAAACATGTATGTTATATTCACATTGATTTTCAAGAGGTCGATGGAGTGGACAAAAACAGATAAAACGGGAGCATTCGACCAAAAATACTTTAACCCATTTTCTTAAAATAAGCTTATTCTAACAAATCTTTTATATCATTGGATGTAGGTTCTGTGATAGGATAGTATGGGTAAGATGACAGGAGCCGCGGAGGTTAAGGCTAAAGGTGGAGGGGTTATTGTAGAATATAGGGGGAGAACTTACGCCTTAGACCCTAAGGCTCCTGTCAAAGCAGACTACTATTTTGTTTCACATGCTCACGTTGACCACGTCTGTGGTGGACTCAAAGGGAATATTATTGCTTCAAAAGAAACGGTAATTCTTGCAAGAGAAAGAGGATACTCTTTACCGGATACGATCAGCCTAGATGGGGTTGAACTTTATGATTCAAGCCACATTGTGGGATCAAAGTCGATATTGATAGATGATAAAATATTCTATACTGGAGATATTGCTATACATGCGAGAGGCTTCCTTAAGGCGCCAAAGTTGCCTAAAGCAAGTATACTTGTAATTGAAACAACTTATGGGCATCCAAAGTATCTGTTTCCAAACCCGGCTAAGGTTGTGGAGGAAGCGAATAAGCTCATTTCTGAAATGTATGAGAAGGGTGTTCCAGTCGCACTCTGTGGCTACCCACTGGGTAAAGCTCAAATGCTTTCATACTTGTTCTCTACATGGGAGCCAATATATGTTCAAGAAAGTATCATGAGGTTAAATGAAGTTTGTAGGTCGTTTGGTATACCCCTAAAATCTTTTACATCATATTCTGAGGCAAAGGAGAATGGTTTACTAGAAAAGAGACCTTGGATACTTTTAGCACCCTCCTACACACTAAAAGGTGGCATGATGAAGTTTTTGAAGAAGAAATATGATGCTGTAACATTCTATTTTTCCGGATGGACGCTAGACAGGAAATATGGAAACAATGGGGCGGACTACTCTTTTCCACTAAGCGACCACTGTGACTACCTGGATTTGGTAAAGGTTGTGAAACAGGTTGAGCCTGAAAAAATTTTTACTGTACACGGTTATGCAAAGGAATTTTCTATTGAACTTAAAAAAATGGGATATGATGCTGAACCGCTTCCCATAAGCCAAACTTGGCTTGATGAATTCTATAGAAGCGATTAGGGGGGAAAGTGAATGGTACTAGAGTATGCGAAAAGAAGGTACACGATGGATGAGGTTTTAAATGTGCTAGAGCCTGAGCTTAGACAATGGTTTAGTAGGTTCAAAAAACTGACACCACCACAAGAATATTCGATAATCCCTATTATGGGGGGAAAAAGTACGTTGATTGCTTCACCAACGGGTTCTGGGAAAACGTTTGCAGTATTCTTGAGTATAATAAATGAGCTTTTGAAGATGAGTAAAATTGGACAGCTTGAAGATAAAGTCTATTGCGTTTATGTTTCACCACTAAAGGCTCTTGATTACGATATTGAAAAAAACTTGAAACAGCCACTCGATGAAATATTTGAGAGAGAGGAGCTTAAAGTGAAGGGCTTTACCAAAATCAGAGTCGGTGTAAGGACTGGAGATACTACACAAGTGGAGAGGACAAAGATGCTTAGAAAGCCACCTCATATTCTTGTGACAACACCTGAAAGTATAGCCATTCTACTGGTGGCGCCGAAGTTTAGAGAAAAAATGAAGTCAGTTAAGTGGGTGATAGTGGACGAGATACATGAAGTATGCAGTAGTAAACGTGGAGTCCACCTATCATTAAGCCTAGAAAGACTACAGCATTTAACTTCAGGAAATCTTGTAAGAATAGGCTTATCCGCCACCATACATCCGATCGAGGAAGTTGCAAAATATCTTGTAGGATATAATGATGATGGTACAGAAAGAGGCTGCTTAATAGTTGATACCAGATTTGTTAAACCAATAGAGTTGAAGGTAATATGTCCAGTTAACGACCTAGTACATACTTCAGCTGAAGAGACTACAGCAAAAATGTATAGGCTTATAAAGAATATTGTTAAAAAGCATAAGACGACATTAATTTTCACGAACACAAGGTCTGGTACAGAAAGGGTTGTCTTTCAGCTTTCAAAGCTTAAGGTTGTTGACGGAGACGAGCTAGCTGCACACCACGGCTCACTTTCAAGAGAGATAAGACGTGATATAGAGGATAGATTAAAGCATGGGCTGATGAAGGCTGTTGTAACAAGTACATCGCTTGAGCTCGGAATTGACGTTGGAAGCATAGAGGCGGTAGTGCAGATTGGCTCACCAAAATCAGTTTCAAAATGTCTTCAGAGAGTTGGAAGGTCAGGCCATTCTCTTGAAAAGCTTTCTAAAGGATATCTTATACCGTTAGAAAGAGATGATCTAGTAGAAGATGCTGTCATAGTAAGTGAGGCTAAAAAGGGTGCTCTTGATAGAGTACATATTCCCAAAAACTGTTTAGACGTACTGGCACAGCATATTGTTGGAATGGCCGTAGAACAACGTTGGAAAGTTGATGAAGCGTACAAGTTGATTAGGAGAAGCTACAACTATCACAATCTTCCCCTAAGTATGCTAGAGAACGTTTTAAAGTACTTGAGTGGAGGATATCAGCAGCTTGAAGGGCACAGGGTTTATGGAAAAATATGGTACGATGAGAACGAGAAGACTTTCGGAAGAAGAGGGGCTCTGGTTAGGGTAATATATTCGACAAACATTGGAACAATTCCAGAAAACGTGCACGTTAAAGTCTTAACCTTAAACAATAGATGGGTTGGAATGATTGAGGAAGAGTTTCTCGAAAGACTTGCGCCAGGAGACATTTTCCTTCTAGGAGGGAGACCGTATGAGTTCAAGTATGCTAAAGGTTTAACAGCATACGTTTCTCCCGCTGAAGGGGAAAAGCCTACTGTTCCAACATGGTTTAGTGAAATGTTACCTTTAAGCTTTGATACTGCAGAAGCTATAGGAAGGTTCAGGGAAAAACTCTTTAAAATGATAAGAGAAAATGTTCCAAAAGATGAGATATTGAAGTTTATAAGGAGGGAGACTTCCTCAGACCCTAAAGCATGTGAATCAATATACAACTATTTTATAGCCCAAGAAGAGTTCCTAAAACATCTCAATGTAGAAGTTAGACATTCTGACAAGAACATTATTGTAGAAAATTATGTTGACTCAGAAAATAGACAAAATTTTATCTTCCACGCAGTATTCGGTAGAAGAGTGAACGAGGCACTTTCAAGAATATACGCTTACTTGATAATGAAACATGCTAAGAGAAGTGTTTCTGTTACAGTAACAGACTCAGGCTTCATACTGACGGTCCCAGGCTACATACCACTTGACATAAAAAGGATATTAGAAATGGTTTCAAAAGAAAACGCTAGAAGACTGTTAATTGAAGCAATAAAGAACACAGAACTTGTTAGACGAAGATTTAGGCACTGTGCAACAAGGTCTCTGATGATACTGAGAAACTATAAGGGACATGAGATAACAGTAAACAGGCAGCAGATAAGCTCGCAGACACTAATGTCCCTGGTTGAAGACTTGGCAGACTTTCCAGTATTAAGTGAAACCTATAGAGAGATTATAGAAGACTTAATGGATGTGGAAAACGCTACAAAAATTATAGAAGATGTAGAAAATGGTGTTAGAAGATTTATTATCCTAAAACAGTATGACCTACCTTCACCATTCTCACATGACATGCTATTGACAGGATACAGTGACATAGTTCTGATGGAGGACAAGAAGGCTTTACTAAAAAGCCTATATGATGAAGTCATCGCCCGAGTAAGAGCTAGTGGAATAATCCTTTCAGAAAACTGATAGACTTCAAAAGCTTATATTAGAGGAAATGTGGTGAAAGGTTAGTTGTCTTCAGAGGTTAGGCTGACAAGAAGGTTGAAGATAGTGGAACCTTGGCCAGCACTTATTTTAGATGATAGAACGTTAATAGTTTCAGACCTCCATTTTGGAATAGAAGAAGAGCTTGAGGCTGAAGGCATACATGTTCCATCCTCACTTGCTCCAAAAATAATAAATTTTATAATAAGACCGGTTAAAGAAATGGGTTTAAGTGAAGTACTGATTTTGGGAGACGTTAAACATGAGTTCGGATACCCTTCACCAAGTGAATGGATTTCAACAAGAAAGCTCATAAAAAATTTGAAGGAACTTAACGTGAAATTGAAGATCGTACGTGGAAACCACGACAACTACATTATCTCAATACTAAAGGAACATAATATTGAATTAATACAGCCTTCACTAACAGTTGACGAGATGACATTCACTCATGGACATATTCCAGAAGAAGAATTGGCTTCGAAAACAGATTTTATAATATTTGGTCACGAGCACCCTTCTATAGCTATAAAGGATAAACTTGGATTCCTACATAGGTTCAAGTGCATTTTACATGGGAAAGTTGGAGAAAAAACCCTAATAGTTTTACCATCACTTTCTCCAGCAGCCTACGGGACGGACGTTAACATAAACCCCCCGTCAACATTCCTTTCACCATACCTAAAAGACAAGGATATTTCGGAAATGGTTCCATATGCTATAGAACCTGGAAAAGGTTTACAAAAGTTTCCAAAAATAAAGTACATAATTTGACCATTTACATTTAAATTCATCCACTTAATAGCCTATATTGCTCGACATGAACATAAATAATGAGAGAGAGAAAAAGCTTGTAGTATCATCTTTAGTGCAGCTCCTCTACTATAAAAAGGTCATATCTTTTCAGGAAACTTTAGAACTTTTGAAAAAGATTAGGTCCAGAAAGGCTGAAAGAGTGCTCGAGATATTTTATAATAACAAAACTTTCAAGGAAAATATTTCTATAGGCCAAAAAAATAGGAGATTTTGGCTATCAAACATTGCGTGGAAGCTAAAGATGAGGAGGGAGATGACCGATATTTTGGAGAAGACATGCAATATTGCAGCATTTTTTGCATCAAAGTTGAAGAGTGAACAGAACATTGACCTAATATATGCGAACTCGTATACTTCTGAAGCGTTAAGCTTAATGCTTTCAACATACAATGACATAAACTATTTTACTGTAGACCCGGATTTTGATATAAGCGTTCCAGAAAATCTTTTAGTGCCAGTAGTACTAGGGTTTGAGACAAACTTAGAAATTGGGAGAAAAGATGAGATTCCCTATTTTGGTTTAAACCTACTTTATAGGATAAGTGAAATTAAGAGGAAAATGGGTCTAGTATACAACATATACTGTAGTCAAATATGTAAAAAGAGTGTGGAAAAGAGATTTTGTAACGATTACGAGAAAAGACTGCTTAAGAGGACAATAGATAGGCCAAGTATATTTCCAATAGAAAGGTGGCATAAGATTTGCATAAAAAGTATTCGCAGCTTAAACAGAGACCTTAAAAAATCTTTTAATGAGATTGGATTGAGCCAATTGATTTTAGATGAGGAGGTTCCAACACCTTTAGCTTCTTCAATTTCTTGGCTTCTTAATAGAAAAAGTTTGGAGGAGACTATAGAGGTTATAACAAAGATTCCAATTGCTCAAGAGGGTTTCGACATAAACCAGCAAATGTACGGTTAGGGTTCAATCATTAGTGCAAGAGATTTATCATCAAATTCGATTACCTTCCAGCCGCCTTCAGCTTTCTTGGCAAGAATAACATTTTCTGCTCTTACAAGAAACTTTAGTTCGTTCAAGTAAATTTTTATTGCTTCAGAAACTTCTTCGTCGTCAGTCCAAACTAGGACAGATTTCACAACCTGAGCAGGGTTGAGGCCAAGTTCTTTTCTGTAGGCTTGGATTCTTCTAGCGACATCCCTTAAAATACCCTCCCTAATCAGTTCCTCATCTCTTTCAACCTTCAAGAGAACTTTTCCAAAGGAAGTATCTTGCATCATATAACCTTTTTCAGGTACAATAAGGTATTCGAAGTCGTCCTTGTATAGTGTAAAGACTTTTCCATCGAATTCAATTTTAGCTTCATTTTTTTCCTTCAACTCTTGCGCTAGAGCACTTTTATCAACCTTGTTTAAATTGTCTAGAAGCAATGGTAGATCCTTTTTAAACCTCTTGCCTAAATTCTGTAAGTTTGGTTTAATATCGAGCTTAACTGGAGCCAGGTCTAAGTTACTGTAAATATCTAATTGTTTAACGTTACAGAGTTCCATGAGGGTGGAGAATTCTTCTTCAGTAAATTCCACCATCTTATCTAGAACGAAAACAGCCCTCTGGACAGGCCACCTTCTCTTCAATCTGGCCTTCATTCTAAGCGAATTTATTTCCGACACCATTTCATCAATTAGCTTAAACTTTGATTCAAGCTCATCGTCTACAAGTTCTCTCCTCTGCACGGGAAGCCTTTCGAACAAGATTGACTCTTTCCTTTCCTTAAAGCATTCAAGATATAGTTTTTCTGTAACAAATGGGCTTATTGGATGCAGTAGGATGTCAACGTTTTTTAGACAATATGATAGGATAGCGTATATTGCTAATCTCCTTTTTAATGTTTTGGGATCGTCTGTCCAAAGCGCCCTCCTAACAAAGGGAACATACTTTTGACTCAACTCTTCAATAATAAACCTTTCAAGTTCCCTTGCAGCTTCATTATATTCAGCACGAGAATAGTATTTTGAAACATTTTCAATTACCTTTTGGCACCTGGATAAGATCCACTTATCGAAGAATGTTAGAAGATTATTTGATATGCACCAATCAATATTATAAATGCTATCATCGAAGTTGTCTAGGACACTGTTCTGCTGGAGGTATACATGCAGGTGATAGAGGGTGTTCAGCACCTGGAACGGTCTACCATAAATTTCATCAGGTTTAAAAACTAGAGTGGATATTGGAGAATTCTTCCATACAAGATAAAATCTTACAGCATCAACAGAATTTTCCTTAAGAGTCTTGTTTGCGTCGATAATGTTTCCCAGGCTCTTGGACATTTTAGACTCGTCAGGGCCAAGAATGTGGCCTTGGAAAAGGAAGGCCTTGTATGGTGAATTGGGACCTCTTGTGAGTATTACACTTAAAATTAGAAGACTATATGCCCAGCCCCTGGTCTGGTCTATACCTTCCGTCAAAAATTCTACAGGAACATATTTTCGATATTCTTCGTCAGTGAATGCCGCATAGGGGGAGGCGCCAGAATTATGCCATGTGTCTAGCACAAACGGTTCACGATAAGCTTTACCTCCACACTTCTTGCATCTAACAACAACCCTATCTATCCATGGACGATGGAGTTCAAAATTTTCTCCGTCAGGAAGTTCTATGGCATTTTCTATAATCTCTTTTCTAGAGAACAAGCCAATCTTTTCACCGCAGTTGCTGCAAACCCAGATTGGGAGGGGGGTGCCCCAAACTCTTTCTCTTGAGATACACCAGGGCTTCATTTCCTTTATTATATTGAGGAACCTGTTTTTGGGTGCGTCAAAAAAGTATTCAACCTTTTCAGCTGCTTTAAGGGCTCGGTCTCCGATCTTGTCAACCCAATAAAAATATTCTCTTCTTGCAAGCCAAACAAGCCTGTGATGTGACCTCCAGCATGTAGGATATTCGTGAACTATTTTTGAAACATGAACCAGCAACCCCTTTTTTCTAAGATCTTCTATAACAATATTGTCAGCATCCCTTGCAAAGATGCCAGCGTATTTTCCAGCCTCTTTTGTGAAGCAAACAGAGTCATCGAATGGATTAAATATTGGAAGACCTTCTCTTCTCGCTATTTCAAAATCTATTTCACCATTTGAGGGGGCCATGTGGACAATTCCGGTTCCAGTATTAATATCAACAGTCTCATCCAATACTATTACATGAGCATTATATTCTCTATCAAGCAACCTTTGCTTTGGAACCTCTTCCTCAAGAGGGTACTCGTATCTTTCACCCTTCAATGTTTGGCCCAAAATTTCTCCTTTTACCCTATAATCTTCTATACCGACTTCCTTCATGAAATCGTTAACCCTATTAGATGCGATAATCCACTCTTCTCCCCCAACTTCAACGATAGAATAGGTTGAGTTAGGGTGTACGGCGACCATAATATCTGTTACAACCGTAAAAGGCATTGTAGTCCATAATACTATGAAGCGGTTAGGATAGTTCTTTAATCTAACCTTATAGTAGAGTGAAGGATCCTCCAGCATTTCATATTCTGAGCTTACTTCGCTGTGGCTTAATGCAGTCTGGCAACTTGGACAGTATCCGACAACCCTAAAGCTTTCACCTAATAGGCCGTCCTCCCAAGCAACTCTAAGAATCTGCCATTCCCTTTCAATATATTCATCCTTGTAAGTCCAATAGTCTTTTTCGTGGTCCATCATCATGCCCATAAGGTGGTCGGCGGAGATCCAGAACTTATGATAGTATTTTATCATCTCCTTAGCCTTTTCAACAATCTTTTCCATCCCAAACTTTAGAAGCTCCTGTTTTCCACCAATTATCCCAAGCTCCTTTGCAGCCTGAAGCTCAACCGGTAGACCTTGTGTATCCCATCCACCCCTAAATATAACCCTCTTACCGTTTAACGTTGTGAACCTAAACCAAAGGTCTTTATACACTCTACCCCTAAGATGGCCAATGTGTGGTTCACCATTTAATGTAGGTGGACCCTCAACATATCCAACAGTTTCAGTCTTACTAGGGTCCATTTCAACCTTTTTTCTAATACAATTTTTTTCCCAAAATACTCTTATTTGATCCTCTAGCTCCTTAGGCTTATAGATTGGGTCTAGCATGCCAACATTACCTTCTTTAACCGTCCACCTCTAATGGATGATATAAGTTTTTTATGAATTTTTAGAATTAGCTGGAAAAATATTAAAATCTGTCCGAGGTATATTATATGGATTGGATATAGCATTAATAGCAGACATTCACAGTAACCTTGAAGCGTTCGAGGCTGTACTAGAGAAGCTTGAAGGCTACAGGATATTATGCTTGGGAGACCTAGTCGGATACGGCGCCAACCCTAACGAGGTCATAGAACTTGTTAGGGATAAGGGGATAAAGTGTATTATGGGAAACCATGACTATGCAGTTGCAACAGGAGACTATTCTGAATTAAGTCCAAAGGCAGTGATAGCTGCAAAATGGACTAGAAATGTTTTAAAAAAAGAAAATTTAGATTTTCTTTCCACACTACCCTTAACTTTAAGACTGGAGGAGGGTAAAAAAGTTCTTTTAGCACATGCAACACCAGAGGACCCGCTTTTTGGAGACTATATTCACCCCGAAACAGACCCATTTAAATTCTCATACTATGCTACAGAATATGAGGAAGATACAATTTGCTTAGGACACCTTCATGTACCCTACGTTTACAAGAGACTTGAAAAGATCATATTAAATCCTGGAAGTGTAGGGCAACCACGTGATGGAAACACTCTAGCAAGATACGCGATATTGAACCTAGAAGACATGAATGCTAAAGTGTTTGGGGTAAAATATAATAGGGAATTGTCTGCCAGAAAAATTATTGAAGCAAACCTTCCACAGATTTTTGCAGCAAGACTCTTAAAGGGTGTTTAAAAGGTTATTTACTTTAAAGCTGAAAGTTTATGATATGAAAGTCGGTATAATAGGGTTTGGCGCACTTGGAAGCTCAATAGTCGAGGGACTAATAAGATCGAATTTTCCAGCCGAAGAATTACTTGTCTCAGACGCTGATAGATTAAAGCTTGAGAGTGCAAAAAGGTTAGGGGTTAAAGTTGCAGACAATTCAGAAATATGCATGCACGCTGACTTAATCATATTAGCCGTCAAGCCAAAGGACTTTAATAGGGTGGCCGAAGATATTGCAAAAGTTGGAGATAAAAAGGCACTTATTTCATTCATTGCAGGATTAAAGATTGAAAAAATACGTTCTAAAATAGAGTGCAAGAACGTTTTCCGTGGAATGCCAAACATTTCAGTTAAAGTCTGCGATTCTATAATCGGGCTCACAGCTTCCGAGGAAGCTGATTTAAAAGTTAAAGATGATGTTATAAAATTGTTGTCTAGAATTGGTAAAGTGATAGAGGTTGAGGAGCGGCTGCTTGACACACTAACATCCATTTCCGGAAGCGGAGTCGCCTTCGCCAGCGAAATTATAAGGGCTTTTTATGAGGCTGCGGTCCTACTTGGCTTCGACCATAAGACCGCCAAAGAAGTCAGTTTAAGGGTCTTTTCTGGAACAACAAAACTTCTTGAAGAAGAAGATTTCGAAAAAATATTCAAGCTTGTGACAACACCTGCTGGAACAACCATAGAAGGAATATACGTCCTCGAAAGAACAGGCGTAAGAGGCTGTATTATTGAAGCGATAAAGGCTGCCGCTGAAAAGGCGTCAAGATTGTCTTCCTAAATTTCTCTAACTTGACCATTACCGTATATGATGTATTTTGTTATAGTAAGTTCCTTAAGACCCATGGGACCTCTTGCATGAAGCTTTTGAGTGCTTATTCCAACTTCTGCACCGAAACCGAATTCTCCACCGTCTGTGAACCTTGTTGACGCATTGACGTAGACGCATGCACTGTCAACGTTCCAGGTAAAGTATTTTGCATCATCCAAATTCTTTGTAATGATTGATTCAGAATGTTTTGTACCATATTTGTTTATATGTTCTACTGCCTCTTTAACAGAGTCGACTATTTTAATTGCTAATGTGAGGTCAAGATATTCTTCATACCAGTCACTTTCATCAGCTGGAATAATGTCTTGAACAATCTTAAGACACCTTTCATCACCCTTCACTTTCACACCATATCGTCTCAATTCTGAGACAAGTAGTGGAACATATTTTTCAGCAATATCCTTGTGCACGAGAACCTTCCTAACAGCATTGCATACAGCCGGCCTCTGAACCTTGGCATTAACTATTATCCTGTTAGCCATATCAAAGTCAGCATCCCAGTTCACAAAAATATGATTATTTCCAGCTCCAGTTTCAATAACCGGAACTGAGGAATTATCCCTAACAAACTTAATGAATTGAGCACTTCCTCTTGGAACAATCACATCAATATATTCATTCAATTTAAGCATCTCATAGACGACAGAACGCTCTCTTGACCCAATAATCTGTATAGAATCCGGTGGAAGAATGCCTTCAAGGGCATTCCTCAAAATTTGCACAATTTTAACGTTAGAATTTAGAGCTTCAGAGCCGCCTCTTAAAATGCACGCGTTCCCAGACCTAATGGCTAAACCACTAATATCGACGGTAACATTGGGTCTGGCCTCGTAAACCGCACCAATTACTCCAATTGGAACCCTCACCTTAAAAATTTCGAGACCATGCCTAGTGCGCCATCCTTCAACAACTTCCCCTATAGGGTCTGGAAGGGAAGCTATCTTCAAAAGGCCGTCAGCACAATCTTTAATCCTTTTCTCGTTAAGAAGAAGCCTATCTATTAGAGGGGAAGCTGGATTCGATTTTCGAAATTCTTCTATGTCTTTCTCGTTGGCTTCAAGAATTTCCCTAGAATTTTCTAAAATCGCCTTAGACATGGAATTTAATGCCTTTTTCCTAGTTTCATCAGATGATTTAGCGAGCTCGTAGGATGCAATTTTCGCAGCCCTAGCTTTCTCTATAAGCTCAGACATTATGTTACTAGCATTTTTGTTAGTATATTAAAAACTTTTCTATGGAACATACACTAGTATCAGGTCCATCAAATTTGTTCCCGTGTCACCGGTGTATATTGCGTCCTCCAAAAGTTTGAATACATAGGACGAGTTATGAATCTTCAGCTCTTTAAGTGGGTCTATACCATGCCCTAAACTTCTTGAAAATGTTTGGCCGTCAACTATTGCTCCAGCAATGTCTGTCGGCCCGTCTGTTCCATCTGTTGCAATTGCTGCTAGCACAATGTTTGTTCCCGAAATATTTAATGCGGCTGAAAGTGCAAGCTCCTGATTTCGTCCACCTTCACCGAATTCTTTTCCAATTGTCACAGTAGTTTCACCCCCAATTATAAGAATACATGGGGTATTGAAGGGTCTCTTGTACATGGAAATTTCTTTAGCGATTGATGAAATGATTGTTCCAGCATCTTTAGCTTCACCTTCAATCGATGTAGTTAGAATGTATGATGGAGCAAAGTTTTTAGCATGCTTTAGTGCAATTTCACATAAATCTATATTATTTACTAGCACAAAATTTTGTAAATTCACACTTTTTACACCATCGCATTTCTCTTTACTGCATTCTTTCTTTACACCTTCGAGAAGATAGTTTTTTACTGCAGAGGGAATCTTGTCCAAGAGGCTATAATTTTCTAGAACATTTAATGCGTCTTTAAAGGTTGAATCGTCTATAACTGTTGGACCCCAAGCCTTTCCTCCAACTTCGTCGACGGCAATTAAACCTATAACTGTCGCACCATCCACGTAATCCAAGATTTTCCCTTTACCGAGCATTGAAAGACGGTTCCTTACAACGTTCATTTGATTTAATGGCATACCGGAGAAAAGGAGAAGTCTATATGTTTCAATAACGTCCTTTAGAGACAGTGAATTTGGTGGACATGTGGTTAAAGATGTCCAGCCTCCACTCACACAAACTATTACAAGGTCTTTTTTGCAAGCCTTTTTCGCTAACTCTACTATCTTTTCACCTCCTCTAACACTTTCCTCGTCTGGTAGTGGGTGGCCACCGTAGACGATTGGAAGCTTCAAACCTATAGAACTATATCCTCTTTTTTCAATCACAATCCCTTCAGAAATTTTTTCTCCCAAAATTTCTTCAAAAGCTTTAGCCATATATGATGAACTTTTTCCGCCAGCAATAAAGTATATTTTTTCAAACTGTTCCAGATTAAATGTTTTGTCCATAATTTTTAGTATAGAATTTTCTAGACGAACCGACCTTTTTATCAAATTATAGTAGTTCACTTCCTCCAATACTCTTTCAACAACCTCTAATATTATCTTCCTTTCTGCCGCCTTATTTTGTAAAAGTTTATCAATATTTTTTATAACCATTTCTGACGATAATATTATAGAAGGGTTTAACAATAAAGCTTACGGTCTTAAAACATGGATTATGATAATTATACTGGATTCCTATACCTTTCTCCAGCATACTTTGCAGCTGAACCCAGCTCCTCCTCTATTCTCAAAAGCTGATTGAACTGTGCAACACGCTCGCTTCTGACAGGTGCACCGTTCTTAATTTGGCCAGAGTTTATTGCTACAGCGAGCTCCGCGAGCCAAACGTCTTCCGTCTGGGCAGACCTTTCTGAAACTAGGACACCGTAACCGTTTCTGTAAGCGAATTCAGCTGTGTCCAGGGCTTCTGAAAGTGTTCCAATCTGGTTAACTTTCAGCAGTATCGTGTTCGCGGCACCAGAGATTACGCCAATTTTCAAACGTTTAATGTTTGATGTGAATAGGTCGTCTCCTACAATTTGGACATTACTAAGCTTTCTTGTAATTTCTGCAAACCCTTCGAAGTCGTCTTCATGAAATGGGTCTTCTATTGAGGCTAGAGGAAACTTTCGGGCTAACTCTATATAAATTTCCATTAGCTCATTTCTGTCTAATTCCTTACCCCTAAATCTATATCGCCCAGATTCAGCATTATAGAGGTGAGTTGCTGCAGCATCTAGGGCTAGAACAAATTTTCCTTTATAACCCTGCGATTCTATTGCATCCAATATGGTTTCAAAAACAACTTCTGGATCACTTACTCCAGGAGGTGAAAGTGAGCCTTCGTCGCCTACATTGAGAGAATATTTTCCAAACTTTTTAGATAATATTTCAGCCAGAGTATGGTAGACTTCACATCCCATCTGCATTGCTTCCGAAAAACTTTTTGCACCTATAGGCATAGCATTAAACTCTTGAAAGTCTAGGTCTGTTGCAGCTAATTTTCCACCGCAAACGTAAAGGAACATTGGAACAGGTAATATGCGAGCATTTGATCCACCAACATACTTGTATAATGGCATGTTTAGACTGTTGGCTGCAGCCTTTGCTACCGCCAAAGATGTTGCAGTCAAAACGTTTCCACCAAGCTTTGACTTATCTTCTGTACCATCACATTCGATGAGGAGTCGGTCTATTTCCCTTTGGGAGCGAACATCCCTTCCCCTTAAAAGATTTGAGACTATTTCATTAACTATCTTTACAGCCTTTTGTACACCAAGACCATGATATCTTTTTGAACCATCTCGAATTTCTGTAGCCTCATACTTTCCCCTAGAACGTCCTGCTGGAGCGGAAGCTCGGCCTATTACCCCATCTTCTGTTACAACATCCACTTCTAAAGTTGGATTGCCTCTGCTGTCCAAGATTTCCCTACCTTTAACAGCCTTTATCAAAAAACAGTTTTTCATCACAATCACATATATGCCAAAACAAATATTATTTAAACTTCATTAATAGATAAGATTATATATTATTGTTGTTGGAAAATGAAGGGAGAAGTTGAAGAAAAAGATTCTTGCACCAGCCCTAACACCTTCAATAGGTGAATGGAGTGAGAAACCAGACCCTATAGAACTTAAGAGACTAAGTGAAAAATTGATGGAATATGCTGAAGTCCAAGTTGTTCAACCAAAAGATTCGAGAGAATGGTTAGAAAAAATTTCTGACGTAAACATTTTGGCTGGAGGGCCTAAGGTTGATAAAGAGTTTTTGGAGCATGCCAGAAGATTGGAGCTGATCCAAGGTTTTGGTATAGGCTACGATCACATAGATGTTGAGGAATGCAGTAGGAGAGGAATTATCGTTTGCAATGTTGGAGAAATATATTCTGAGCCTGTAGCACAGCATGCGTTAGCCCTAATTTTAGACCTCTCCAAGAAGATTACTTTAGCGGACAAGGCTGTAAGAGATGGAAGTTGGAGGAAAATGGATTGGATGGGAATTCAACTTTGGGAAAAAACTTTGGGGATAATAGGATTAGGCAACATTGGCGGGAGGATCGCGCTAAAGAGTCGACTAGCGTTTAACATGAAAATATTGGCTTACGACCCTTATGTTCTGCCTTCAAGAGCGCAACTCTATGGTGCAAAGTTGGTGAGCCTAGATGAGCTTCTTAGGGAATCAGATTTTGTGGTTGTAAGCGTTCCATTAACCAGCGAGACAAGAAAGATGATTGGGAAAAGAGAGCTTTCATTAATGAAAAAGAGCGCGTACTTGATAAATGTCTGTCGTGGGGCTGTAGTCGATACTGAGGCCTTAATTTGGGCTTTAGAAAACAATGTTATAGCTGGCGCTGGACTTGATGTTACAGACCCTGAACCCTTGCAAGAAGACAGTCCTCTTTTGAAAATGGAAAATGTTATACTTACACCACATGTTGCATCGTCAACGAAAGAGGCTGTTTACGAGACGTACATGTCTGCGGTAGAAAATATAATTAGGTATTTGATGGGGGAGAAACCCTATTGGGTCGTCAACCCGCAAACATTATATATGAGACATGAATCGAAAGCCAACTCTTATTAAATAGTGGTCCAAATATTTTATGTATGCAGAAGGTCTCATTGGATGAGTTAACAAGAGAGGAGTTTAAAAATGTTTTAAATTTTGTTAAAGCTGCTGTAATACCTTTAGGAAGCATAGAACAGCATGGGCCGCATCTTCCGATGAAACATGATCTTGCATCAGTTCAATATGTTGCAAGAAAGGCTGTGGAGAGGGTCTTTCCAAAGGCTATTCTAGTACCACCACCATTAAACATTGGAATATCACCCCATCATATGAGCTGGCCTGGAACCTTAACAGTCTCCAGCGAAACATTCATGAATGTAGTTTTCGAGGTTTGCAAAAGTTTAAGGAGACATGGAATTGGCAAGGTGATACTATTGAACGGACACGGCGGTAATATTCCAGCAATACGTCTAGTAGGCTTTAGGATAAGAGACGAATTGGATATGAAGGTTGCAGCTCTATCCTATTGGGAGATAATACCAAAAGAATTCTTGAAAAAATTTCTTGTAGAAGCTTGCCCAGGGCATGCTGGAGAGTTTGAGACATCAATCGCTTTCGTCATACACCCTGAACTTGTTAGAAAGGACCTCATCTTTAAACCAGAGAGCAGACCAAAATATTTGGAGCATATGATATTGAATCAAGAGGAAATTTATCCGGCTGGCGTAGACCTTGACCCAAGCTTAGCCAGCAGGGAGAAGGGTGAGAAACTTTTAGAGATTATAGTGGGAGAGTTAGAGAAATATTTTCTAAAATTCATTGAAGTATAATCATGTTATTTGCTTTTTGCTGGCAAAATTTTTGTACCAACGTCTGCACCGTCAAGTATTTCTTTGATAATGTTAGGACGTTTCCCGTTGGCTATAACAACAGGTATTCCTGTTTCGGCGACAATCTTTGCAGCTTCAAGCTTAGACTTCATGCCGCCTCTTCCTAGTGCACCCTGGCCCTTAGCATACTTAATCATAGAACTGTTTAAGACCCTTATTTCCTTTACAAGCCTTTTAGTGCCGTCAGGAGCTGTCTCATAGTATCCGTCCACGTCACTTAAAATTATTAACATTTTACTTTTAACTTTAGAGGCGATTATCGCCGAAAGCCTATCGTTGTCCCCGAACCTTACATCGTCTGGAACGTAGGGGTTTACTGGAAGAAGCTCTCTAACGGAGACAGCATCATTTTCATTAACTATTGGTACAACATTTCGTTTTAGTAAAGCGTTCATAGTACGCCAAACGTTCTTGTATGCGATCTTGTTAGCCAGATCTTCTTCCGTCAAAAGTATCTGTGCGGTCACTACACCTTTTTCCCTAAAATATTTCTCGTATAAGCTCATGAGGTAAGGTTGGCCGATGGAGGCGCAGACCTGCTTGTCAGTTAACCTTAGCTTTTGGGGAGTTGTATTAAGCCCGAGGACAGTTATACCAGAAAGAATGGCGCCAGATGAAACCAGAATAAACCTACGCCTTTCATCAATCAGGTCACATATTTGGTAGGAAATGTTTTTGATAGCCTCCTCACTTATTCCCTTACCGTCTGAAAGTACTGAGGTACCGACTTTGACAACATATATGTCCACGTTCATCGCCTCAATCTCTTTAAATTCTTTTATTAAACTTTAAAACATTTTTAGGGTCGACGATCAAATGCTTATCGGAACAAAGTTTCAAAAATGTGCTCTCTTCCAGTTCCTTGTACACGCTATGGTCCGCGGCTACAACTATAATGTTGGAACCTTTTAAGGCGTCTTCTAGGTCTTTAGTGAACTTTACATTATTTGGTAAGCCCGTATCCTTGTAATCAAATGGATCGTGAACTATAACATTGCAGCCTCTTTCTGAAAAAATTTTTGCCAAATCAATGGTTGGTGAAAACCTGTTATCTGCAATGTCACCTCTGAACGATAAGCCCAAAATTGTGACATTTAATTTCCCATTCTCACCGAACCTTTTATAGAATCTTTTAAGAGACCTTTCAACTATCTCACTAGGTCTCTGCTCGTTAATTTTTCTTGCAGTCTGAACAAGCTTTAGGGAACCGTTCTTGGCTAACAAAAAGTACGGGTAGACTGGAATACATGCGCCTCCAACACCCACGCCAGGCTTATGGATTTGACAGTATGGTTGACTGTTTGCAGCATAAACTATTTCATGGAAATCTAAACCTTCTCTTTCACAGTAACTTTCAAGTTCATTGGCGAGTGCAATGTTGACGTCCCTATAGATGCCTTCGAAAACCTTTTCAGCTTCAGCAGCCTTTATGGAAGATAGGCGTATTATACCCTTTTTTGCTACAAGCGAGTAGAGTGCTTCACCAACATCTAGGCTCATGGGACCGTATCCTGCAACAATCTTGGGATAATTTGATTCAATATCTTGTATGGCTCTTCCAACAAAAATTCTTTCAGGACTATATATTAGGGCAAAATCCTTTTCAACAGCTAGACCGCTTTCATTCTCTAAAATCTTTCTAAGCAAACCTTCTGTTGTACCCGGAGGCAAGGTTGTTTCAACTACAACAGCGTCCCCTATTTTCATAAAACGTCCAATCATTTTACATGCTTCAACAATGTGAGTGAAGTCGACTGATACTTCTCCCCTTTCATCTCTTTTAATTGATACGGGTACAGTAACTATATGAAAATTTGTTTTAGTAACAGACTCTTTATAGTCTGTTGTCGCAAGAATCCTTTTTTCGAATACAGCTTCCTTTATTGTATCATATACTTCCTTATCGTCTTTAAAATTCCATGTTCCAGAATTTATTTCTTGAACTAGGTCTTGTTTAATGTCTTGTGCTATAACATGACAGCCTTTCCTTAGAAAGGCTGAAGATATTGACGCACCCACGTATCCGAATCCGTGAACAGAAATAGATAGTTTACCTTCCTTTAAACCATCTAGGATATCGTTTTTCGACATCAAAAGGAGATTTGCTTCCATTCAATTTCCATTAAAGATGATATTAAATAAGCTTTAAAAAAAATGGTGGAGAGAAGTTTATGTTGAAATTGGGCCGTAACCGAACTTTTCTGCAAGCTTGTCCGCGTAAGCCTGTATCTTTGCAACTTCTTCAGGCTTGTTTATTAGGTGACGGAACCTTCCCTGTAGTTTTAGATATTCTATTACAGGTAGCCTCTTGGGAACCTTTACAGTGGTAATGTATTGGCCGTCAACCACTTCATAGAGTGGCCATAGGGCTGTTTGTACGGCTAGACGGGAAACTTTTATAGAGTTTGCAGTATCGATTCTCCATCCGGGTGTACAGGGGCTTAGGAAGTGCATGAATGTTGCTCCTGGCGTGTTTAGGGCCTTTTCTATCTTGTTTGCTGCATCCAGCAGGTATGCTACAGTCGCTGTTGCAGCATACTTTACTCCGTGGGCGACTGCGATGCCTACTAAATCCTTTTTACCAGTCTTTTGGCCGGGACTAAGCTTTCCTGGTGGAGAAGTTGTTGTCCATGCACCATATGGTGTTGCACTACTCCTTTGGATGCCAGTATTCATGTATGCTTCGTTATCATAGCATATGTAAAGTATATGATCCCCCCTTTCTAGGGCGCCACTTAAGGATTGTAAGCCGATGTCGGCTGTACCACCGTCACCAGCTAAAACTATAACATTAGGGTTCTTGTCTACAATACCCTTACGGACCATCGCATTGTATGCTGCACGAACACCTGATGCTACTGCGGCAGAGTTCTCGAATGCGACATGAATGTATGGTAGCCCCCATGCTGTGTCAGGGTAAAATGTTGTTGCAACTTCCACACAGCCTGTAGCGTTCACTATTATCGTATTGTCTCCCGCAACCTTTGTTACAAGCCTCGCTATTATACCGGCACCACATCCTTGACACAGTCTGTGGCCTGGCCCAAAATATTCCTTAAGTGACAAATCTTTTAGAGTCTTATATGGCATTTACAGGTACACCCCCACATAGTCCAATATTTTCTCAACCTTCTTTTCAGCTGCAACCTTCAAGCCCTTGTTAAACATTATCCTAATGTCGTCTGGACCGATTTCTCTTCCACCTAGCCCAGCGATTATGTCTATGACTGGAACATTTGCACCAAATGATTTTAATGACGCCTGAATTTCAAGGAACAGTGGTCCGCCAATCGCTCCTGGAGATGAAGCCTTGTCAAGGACTACAACAGAGTTTGTTTTAGAAAGTGCTTCAACAAGTTCTTTAGCGGGAAAAGGCCTGAACAGTTTTAAGCTTAGTGCGCCAACCTTTAACCCCTCTCTTCTCATTCTTCTAACAACTTCCCTGATAGAGCCGCCTACCGAGCCTAGGGAAACCAATATTGTTTCAGCGTCTTCTGTCATGTAAGCCTTATACAGGCCGTAGCCTCTACCACTGATCCTTTCATATTCTTTATCTGCCTCGATTATAGTTTTTAGAGAGTTTTCTAAAGCCTTTATGGCCTGATATTTTGCTTCAAAATAGTATTCAGGTGAACCGAGTCCACCGAACGTCATGGGCATGCTAGGGTCTAGAACAAGCCTTCTCCTCTTTTTAGGCGCATACTTCAAGACTACGTCATCATCTAATGTTGTAACGGGCTCATAAGTGTGTGTTAGTATGAAGCCGTCAAAGTTCAGGTTTACGGGCAAATGCACATTATCGTCTTCAGCGATTCTATATGCTTGAATTGTTCTATCGTAGGATTCTTGAGCTGATTCCGCGAAAAAGCATATCCAGCCACTATCCCTTTGCGCCATAATATCGCTGTGGTCGTTCCAGATGTTGATTGGAGCCGAAATAGCTCTGTCAGCTACACCCATTACAACAGGCAGTCTTAGAGCAGCTGTAATGAACATTATTTCATGCATCAAAAGTAGGCCTTGAGAGCTTGTTGAAGTGAAAACTCTTGCTCCAGCAGCTGAAGCTCCGAGAACTGATGAGAGTGCAGAGTGCTCGGATTCTACTGGAATAAATTCTGCATTAAGTTCACCGTTAGCAACATACTCTGAAAGCTTTTCAACCATGGTCGTTTGCGGGGTTATCGGGTAAGCGGATACAACGTCAACATCCAGCTGTTTAACCGCATACGATAAGGCAGTGTTACCAGATAACAGTATTGTCTTCATACTACTCACCCTCCCTAACCATCGTTATAGCCTTTACAGGACATTCTGCAGCACATATTCCACAGCCCTTACAGTATTCGTAGTCAACCGTATACTTGCCATCTTTAAGAAATATCGCTGGCTCCGGACAGTAGCTCCAGCAAATAGCACATGATATGCACTTGCTATAGTCGATTACTGGTTTAAATGTCCTCCAAGACCCAGTCTTTGTCTGCATACTGCTTCGTGGGGTGGTCATGACGAAACCTTCTTCCATTTCAGAAACCTTTTTCGGCATCAGGCTAACACCTCCGTCTTCTCATATGTTTCCTTAAGTGAGGCAGAGTTTCTGGGATCGAACCTTTCTTCAACAACCTTCACCATCACGTCAAAGGGTACGATTGGGACAGCTTTAAGGAGAGCGCCTAACATTGAAGTGTTAGTTATTGGTGCGCCAAGATTCTTTAAAGCAATAGATGTCGCATCAACTTTAGCAACCTTGTACCCTGGAAACATCGACTTCACTTCCGAAGCATCCTTTGAAGTGTTTAATACGACGAAACCATCCTTTTTTAGACCAGACACCACGTTCACAACCGACAAAAGTGAGAAGTCGAGGACCACAACAACGTCAGGTTCAGTAATCTGCCACCTTATTTCAATCGGCTTGTCATCTATTCTTGTGAAGGCGAGCACTGGAGCACCTCTCCTTTCAGGTCCGAAGGCTGGAAAAGATTGAGCAAACTTGCCTACCCTTACAACAGCGTTAGCCAGTAATTCGGAAGCGGTTACTGCACCTTGACCTCCTCTACCATGCCATCTGATTTCTATCAATTTATATCATCAATTGCTTAAAAATGATAGTTTATATTGTTTACCCAATATACGAAAATTTTTTATAAAAAATAGCTATAAGATTGTTGGGTAAAAATGGGATATAATGTTTTGGGGAATAGGGAAGTCGTGGACCTTTCACCACTACTTGTTCCAGGAAAAGAGAAGAGGAGGCTTACAATAAGGCCTTTTATTGCAGAATTGGACAAAACAATTATGCATGACATTGACATGATGAGCCACCTAGGAGTGCATGTTGAGGCACCATCACATTTTAAACCAGAATGGCCTGACATTTCATCCCTTGATATAAGAAGCTTTTTCGGAGAAGCAGTATGCGTTGATTTGAGATATAAGAAGCCTCGTGAGGCGATACTTGTATCCGATTTAGAAGAGCATGTCAAAGATGGTGACATCGTTCTACTTTATTCAGGAATAAAGGGAGAGGATGCACCATACATTTCTAAAGAGACTGCTGAATGGTTAAGCCATCACATTAAAATGCTTGGCATAGATGATACAATCAACTTAGAAGAGTCGTATGATCTCATGGCTTCACATAAACATCTTTTGGAAAAGAACATCCCTATTGTAGAGATGTTATCAAACCTGGATAAGGTTGCTGGAAAAAGATTCATATACATTGGCCTCCCCCTAAAAATACAGGGACTAGATTCTTCACCAATAAGAGCAATAGCCATACTTTAAATTTTTAAAAAAACCTTTTTAACATCTTTTTATTTAATACTTGATAGAAGACGTGGATTGAATGGCTAAAAATGATATTGTAAAGTATTTGATTGGAGCAACTGTAATAGTCGCCTGCATTATTTCACAGTATGCCTTTAATGTAAGGGATTTCTTGCAACAGATTATTTTGGTCTACATTGTCCCCTCAATAGCTATACTTTTTCTCGATGGAAAAAATATTGTCTTAAACTCTTATAGGAACTTTAAAGCTGCTTTAAAATATGGGCTCGGATATTTTGGAATCTTTTCAGCCATAGGCTTCGCCCTAGCATTTATTTTAATAATAACAATATTCGCCTTAGACCCGAACAGTCAACAGATTATAAATAGACCTAACCCCCTCCTTAACATTTCCCCAGAATTCGCTTGGTCCATGATATTTCTTTCCCTTATAATGGTCGGCCCCTTTGAAGAATTTCTTTTTAGGGGGTTCATGTTTGGTAAACTCAAGGAAATTTTAGGAAACGTTCACTGGATATATCCGGCCGTGATCTCATCCCTAATTTTTACTGTAGTACATTTTTACTATTACATTATTTTCGGCAACATAGCATTGGTACAGTTTTCTCAGCTAATGATGTTCAGTATCGGAATGTGTGGAGCATATCATATGTCTGGTGGAAATCTTATAGTACCGGCTTTCCTTCACGGTGCACTAGATGCGACAAGCTTTTTGATGATAGCTATCCCAAACTTCTTTATCGGCTTAAATCTGAAATTGTTGCTAATACTTGTAGGCATATTTGTTGGAATATTTTCCATATTAGGAAAAAAATGAGTTAGCGCAATTTTAGGAGCTTACAATTTTTCCAGTATTTGAATCAGCATGATATCCTTGAAAACTTTCTGAAAGTTTTTTCTTAAATTCTTCAGAGCTTAAAACTTTTATAAATTCTTTAACTTGAGACTTTTCAAGACGATCCTTAAGTATGACGAAATCGTATTCTTCATCAACAAGTGGTATAAAGTTTAGATCATATTTTCTCGCATAATATTCTAGGCCTATACCAACATCAGCACGCCCCTGTAAAACAGCTAAAGCTACAGCAGAATGTGTTTTAGCCTCATACGTGTAGCCTCTTATCCTTTTAACTAAGCTTGAAAAGTCTTCGCTACGTTTTTCTGCAATCTGTTTTAAAATGTAGTCAAAGTACGTTCTTGTACCGGAACCCTTGTTCCTGTTAACTATCTGCACACCCTCTTTCAAAATGTCTTCGACCGAAAATATTTTCTTCGGATTATCTTTTAATGTAATTATACCCTGCCTACGCTTATAGCCCTTCACTAATACTGCTATATCTTTTAAAGAAAGTCTTTCCATGAACGGAAGATTATATTCCATCCTATTTTCGTCAAGCAAATGTGTACCACATATGTCAGCCTCCTTCCTTTTTATAGCATACAGGCCGCCTATAGAGCCGATATTGATTATTTTAGCTGTACACCTATCCTTAAACAGTGAAAGCACAAGGTCTATTGCTGGACAATGGCTGCCTATGAATGTTAGGTCGGGGACAGAAATTTTTTCAGAAAAAAGTTTGACTTCAACAGCCTCATTTTCTTCAACAAATTCAACATTTTCTGGCACATCAATAAAGCCTTCGCTATAGTTTAAAGTGGAAACAGTTCCAGAAGAACCTGGTGTCGGATAAGCAATATATTTTCCACCACTTTCGATAAGGCTTACTGGTATTAGGGTACGTCGACCCCTTCCAGTAGACAACTTGTATGGGACAATCGCATTAACCTTCCTAAATTCAACCCTACCGAATCCAGCCATCTTCATCAAAATAGGTTTGACAAGTATTGTGAAAATCATTGATGCTGAAACTGGGAAACCTGGAAGCCCGAAGACAAGCTTTCCATTAACTACTGCTATAATGGTAGGCTTCCCAGGCTTAACCTTTAATCCATGAACAACCACTCCAGGAGAACCCAGTGAATCAAGAACTTTATACATGAGGTCACCTAATCCCGCTGAAGTACTTCCGGAGGTGATTACAACGTCATGCGAGTTAAGAGCCATTTCGAGGGAGTGATAAATTTTTTCGAATGTGTCGGGTAAGATGCCCATAAAATGTGGCTCACAACCACATTCTTTTATCATTGAATGTATTGCTGGACCGTTTGCATCATATATTTTTCCAGGATCCAAGGGTTTTCCTGGAGCTACAAGTTCGTTTCCTGAAGAGAATAATGCTACCTTGGGTTTTTTGAAAACTGGAACTTTACTGTAACCTAATGCTGCTAATGAGGCGACTTCTCTTCCTGTCAAGAGTGTGCCCTGCCTTAAAAATATGTCGCCTATAACATAGTCTGAACCTGCTTGTGAAACATTTTCTCCGGGAACAGCGGGTCTGTAGACATAAACTTTTTTATCAACTTCCTTAGTGTACTCTATCATTACCACAGAGTCAGCTCCCTTTGGAATAGGGGCGCCTGTTGCAATTCTCATGCATTCACCTGACACTATACCCTTATCAGGTAAGGTTCCTACTTCAGAGGAGCCGATTAAAGTCAGTGTTACAGGTTTATCTTCTTCTGCTCCAAAGGTGTCAGCTGCCAGCACAGCGTATCCATCGACTTCAGACCGGTCGAATGGTGGTGAATCTATTCCCGAGAGCATGTCCCTTGAAAGGATTCGTCCCCAAGCTTCAAAAATGTCAACATATTCTTCACCCAAAGGTTTTAAAGAAACCTTGCCTTCAACAATTTTTAGGGCGTCTTCAACTGAAACGAGCGTGTGAAATATTTTAGCCAATTTCTAAACCAGCCCTCCTATAAGCTGAACATCTACAACGTCACCTTCATCATATCCCTCAACGTTTTCATCTATAACTAGAAGTGCATTCCCCCTAGTTAATGTAGAAAGTAGGCCTGATCCTGTTAACCTTAATGGTTCTGCAACATATTCTCCTCCAACTTTAAAAACCTTAACCCTAACAAACGCTTTTACACCCACGGGCTTTGCCAGCCTCCTTGAAAGCCTAGCCCTAACTTTTGGGTAATCGGATTGCCTTGAAGACCTTATGAGATTTATTGCACGTTTAACAAAAACTTCGAAACCTGTAAATGAGGCAACAGGATATCCTGAGAGCATGAAAACAGGTTTTCCGTTTACGAGAGCCATTCCAGTCGGACGGCCCGGCCTCATTCTTACACCATGAAATATCATCTTGGAACCGTTTATAGACGATATTGCATCTGACACGAGGTCTGTTGCACCAACACTTGTTCCACCTGTAGTTAACAGCATATCCACTTGAGGCAAGGCATGCAAAATTTTCTCTTTTATCGCTCCCCTATCGTCTGGTACTGTGCCAAAGTCTTTTGCTTCACAAAATTCTTCATTAATAAGTGATAGGAGTAGAGGCTTGGTGGTGTTTACGATTCCAGAACCATTGTATTTTTCTGTAAGCTCACTTCCTGTAGAAAGGACCCCGATTCTTATCCTCCTAAAGACTCTAATCCTATCTAATCCCGTTGAAAGGAGTGCTGCAAGATGCCATGGCCTTATAATTGAACCCTTTTCAACCACAACAGAGCCTTTAGTGAAATCTTCACCCTTTCTAGAAACATTCTGGTACAGTGAAACCGGCCTAAAGACTTGTACCATAATACCATCAAATTTTGTATCCTCAAACATTACTACCGCGTCAGCATTTGGAGGTAAGGGTGCGCCAGTATATACTATTGAGGCTTCACCATGATTTATAGGCTTTAGCTCATCAAAGTTTGTGTCAGCATAAATCTTTTGTATAACCTTTAGGATTATAGGATTTGTTGGACTCGAACCTATAACATCATTTGATATTACAGCGTAGCCGTCAACTGCACTACGATCAAAGTTTGGTACATCCTGTTGCGCTAAAATGTCTTCGACAGGAAAATGGTGTAACGAGTCTTTTACATCAATTTCAATAGAGTCCAAAATTATGTCCTTTATAGACGATTCTAGAAGCGATAGGGCTTCATCAACACCTTTAAGAGTCTTAAAAATTTCTGTTCTAAAAAATAGACTGTTACCGCTTTGATTCAATTTCTAAACCTACACCCAATTACCTCTTCATAGGAACTTTTGTAATTAATTCTTCTATTATTGCAAGAGCCTGTTCGATATGATGTCTTTCTATTCCCCTATGAGTCACCATCCTAACTTTTGTATTGCTGAAAGGCAGGCATAGAACACCTCTAGTTTTCAAGAGTTCAACAAAATTGTAGGCTGACAAGCCTAAGCCGCTTACATCAAACATTACAATATTTGTTTGAACCGTTGAAAGGTCTATTGATATTCCTTCCATCTTAGATAGCCCTTCAGCGAGCATGCGAGCATTCCTGTGGTCTTCCTCTAGCCTATCTATCATCTTTTCTAAAGCGATGATCCCGGGTGCAGCGATAATACCAGCCTGTCTCATTCCACCGCCTAACATTTTCCTAAACTTTCTAGCCCTTTCTATAAAATCATGACTTCCTACAACAATTGAGCCAACGGGGCAACTTAAGCCCTTAGATAGACAGAACATTAGATTGTCAACGTGTTTAGTAAAATTTTTTACATCAGTCTTTAATGCTACAGCAGCATTAAATATTCTTGCACCGTCCATGTACAATTTAAGACCATGAGCCTTAACTACTTCATTTATCGCTTTAATCTGCTCGGGCCATATAATTGTCCCTCCAGCCCTATTATGCGTGTTCTCGATACATACTAGTGTTGTTTCAGGATAATGTATATCTTCAGGCCTTAATGCGGCCTCAATATCAGATGGGTTCATGTAACCATTTTTACCCCTAACAAGGATGGGTAGAAGGCCTGCGATAAAAGATAGTCCACCAACCTCATAATAGTATATATGTGATTCAGCCTCCAAAATAATACTATCTCCACGCCTTGTGTTGCTGAGCAGTGATACAAGATTTGCTTGTGTACCACTAGTAACCAGTAGGGCAGCGTCTTTACCCATCTTTTCAGCAGCCATTTCCTCCAACTTTTTGACTGTAGGATCCTCTTCGAAGACATCGTCTCCCAGCTTAGCATGCCTTATCGCCTCCAACATTTCATCAGTAGGCAATGTTACGGTATCGCTTCTTAAATCAATAAACTCTTGCGTGTCCAATGGCCTCAACCATGTTCGATTTATTTTGGGCAGTTAATTAACTTTATATTTTAAAAATTTTAGTTCCCATTCACCAAATTTTTTATAATACTATTGGAAGCTCCCTTGACATGTCTATTATTGCCTTACACGTTTTAAGCACCCAAGAGACTTCGTCCCTGGAGACAGCTTGGCCGACAATCATTCTTAATCTTATAAAGTTTACATGCTGCACATGGTCTATGAAAGAGACTCTGACACCTTTAACCTGAACTATGTAAGACATGTCAACTATGTTAAGGTCTTCTGGAAAAATGTTAAAATGCGAGAGCACTTTAGCAAATATATCCTTTATAGCATTGTAACAGTATTGTACTACATTCTTGTATTCGCCTCTTTCAAAAAAGTTTTGAGCCTGATTATAAAGTGACAGGGCATCACTTACATCAATTGAAATAAAATATTCCTTTTCTTTAGAAGAAAAGGAGGGTGAAGGCTTTCCAGTTGATAGGGAAAGAATTTTTCTCGCAATATTATATGTTATGATTACAGCTGACATAACACATACTACAATAACACTCCATACAAATAGGGCTAAAACATCTATTTGGAGCACAGCCAGCCAAGACATTACCTATGCAGCCACTTAAAAACTTTTTATAAGCTGGTTAATAAGGTGTTCAATGGCGTCGATGAAGAGTCAGGGTTACTGAATATTTCTATGATCTAAAGGCATTTGACCGAGACGCCTACTCGGGTGGAGGAATCTTCGACCTCGTCCATATTACGGTATCAACTTCTCTAAAACTTTTCATAAAGTATAATGTTATCGATAATGTTATAAACAAGCATAATACTTCTGAAAATAAAGAGAAGTCTTTGTAGGAGAGTTTCTTTGAGAAAATTTCTTGAAAATTCTAGAACTAGACCGCCTAGAAGGGGAACCTATTATTAGAAAGGCCTCTAACTATCCCATATGCACCATATCCTGCACTTCTTTCATCAGACAGTACCACATTTCCTACAAGTGCGGTGAGCATTGGAGAAAAGATCTTGTTAAGGCACGTCAGATACTCCACGACTAAAGTCGGGAAGTCTCCTTGATGTGGTCTGATGATGTCTTCTTATCGGGCAAATGAGTCACTTCTAAACTTGTTCTTTTGCTATAGACCAGAGAATTTCAATATCACGCATATAGTCTTTTTCGGACTCGTAGGGGGTTTCGATGATTAGAGGCAGTTTACGCACTTGCTTAAATGACATTAGAGCCTTAAATCCGTTTAAGCCAATCTGCCCCCTTCCGATATGCTCGTGCCTGTCAAGGTGACTGTTTAAAGCACCCTTTGAATCATTTACATGAATAACCTTTAACCTTTCTATGCCTATTGTTCCTTCAAAATCTTTCAGTAAATGTTCTACAGCATCTTGTGTACGTATATCGTATCCTGCTGCAAAACCGTGGCATGTGTCGAAGCAAACGCCGACTCTTGACTGATCTTCTATCAAGTCCAGACATCTTCTCAGATGGCCTAAGGTGTGGCCTACACTGTTTTTTTGTCCAGCTGTATTTTCGAGAAGGAGCATAGTGTTTCCTTCAGAAGATTTTAGGGCAATATTGCATGCTTCAGCAACCCTTCTTATACCCTCTTCCTCGCTTGTACCCATGTGGCTTCCCATGTGTGTAACGAGATACTGTATTTTTAGAATGTGGCATTTTGTAAGCTCTTCGGAGAGAATTTTTACAGACTTATCATATATTTCCTTGTTAGGGGATGCTAGATTTGGAAGGTATGGCATATGCGCTACTGGAAAAAGGCCTGTTTCCTCAAACTTTTTATGAAAATTTAGTATTTCCTTCTCATCCAACTTTTTTGAAGACCAGCCTCTTGGATTCCTTGTGAAAATTTGGAATGCTGTGCAGTTTAGGGCTTTGGCTCTATCAAAAGACTGGCTTATTTCACCCGCTATTGAAACATGCGCGCCTATTAGCCACATGATATATCAATAAAATTTTGATAATATATTAAGATTTTTACGGAAAATATCCTGCTGCTGTCATGGCTTCAACTACTCTACCGACACTGAGAATCAGTGCAGCAGTTCTCATGTCAACGTCCCTTTCTTTAGCAATATTGTATACTTGAAGGAAGACCTCCCTCATTTTATTGTCAAGCTTTTCATTAACTTCCTCCTCTTTCCAGTAAAGGTTGGTCAAATTTTGAACCCACTCAAAGTAGCTTACAAGAACTCCACCACCATTTGCTAGTATGTCTGGTACAACCATAACCCCCCTGTCAAACAGTATTTTGTCAGCTTCAGGCGTTGTCGGCCCGTTTGCCCCCTCGACAACTATTTTTGCCTGGATGTTTTTAGCATTATTTTTATGAATTTGACCTTCTAAGGCTGCTGGAATAAGTATATCGCATGGAAGTTCTAAAAGTTCTTCGTTTGTAACATTTTTTGCGCCTGGAAAGTTTATTACTGAGCCGGTACGCTCACTATGCTTTAAGACTTCAAGAACGTCAAGACCTCTTTCATTATATATTCCACCTTTGACATCGCTTACCGCTATAACCTTTGCACCAAATTCTTTAGCCAAAATAGCTGCGTTAGCACCAACTTTGCCAAAACCTTGAACAACTACGCCAAGACCCTCCATCCCCTTTTTGAATGCTTTAGCAGCTTCCTTGGCTACCACAATAACGCCTCTGGAGGTTGCTGTCGCCCTACCGGCTGATCCACCAAGAGAAATTGGTTTTCCAGTTACCACGGCTGGAACACGGTATCCTACAAGTTGGCTGTACGTGTCCATTATCCAGGCCATCGTCTGAGAGTCTGTGTAGACGTCGGGTCCTGGAATGTCAGTGTATGGGCCTATTATTGGAGAAATCATCATCGTATACTTTCTTGTAAGCCTTTCAAGCTCGGATTTAGACATTTCCTTGGGATTGCATGCGACACCTCCTTTAGCTCCACCGTATGGTATGTTTAGTACTGCTGTTTTCCAGGTCATCCACATTGCTAGGGCTCGAACTTCATTAATATCGACCAGAGGATGATATCTTATACCGCCTTTAAAGGGGCCTCTTGCATCATTGTGCTGAACACGGTAGCCAATGAAAACCTTTACACGCCCGTCATCCATTTTTACTGGAAAAGAAACTTGAAGTTCCCTTTTAGGCTTGCTTAAAATGTCTATAATAGAATTTTCAAGATTAAGATAGTTTGCCGCTGTCCTAAGCTGCACTAGAGCCATTTCATATGCGTTCATAAATCCTCACAACTGATATTTGAGAAAATAAACTTTATAAATATTTCTAAAAAAATTTGGCTGGAAAAATTGAAAACTTTTACAGTTTGCAAACAAGCATGGGAAGCTCTGAAAGAGAACTCACTACATAATCTGGCCTATGTTCAAGCATCTTTTCTATTGGATTGTATCCTCCGGCTACAGCTACAAACTTTATACCCAAGGCCTTTGATGGAATAAGGTCTATCAGACCATCGCCTACAGAAAGGCATTCACTTGCACCCAAGTTCAAGAGAGTCAACATCTTCTTGAAACCGGACGTTGAAGGTTTCAAAAACTCTACATCTTCCCTCGAGAGAACTATTTCGAATAAATCTATAATGCCAAATTTTTTTAAAGCATTAAATGTTGCTGTCTTACCACTATTTGTTAGAAGAGTGATTCTTTTACCTAAACGCTTCAATTCAATTAAAGCATCTCTTGCACCCTCCTTTAATGAAGTTTCTTGGACAGCCTTCTCTTCAAACTTATCGAGAACCTTAAAAACCTTTAGCTTAATACTTTCAAATGTTTCTTCGTCAACAAAACCTCTCACTTTCTCAAGCATCAAATGATATGGTTGGCTAACATCTAAACCAACTATATTTGGTAGCTCCCTCTTAATTAGATGTATAACCTCATTTTTTGACGAATAGACGTCAAGCTTAAACTCAATTAATGTCCCATCCAAGTCAAATATTATTGCCTTAACCATGCCCATTCTATGTTGAAAAGTTTAATGAGTAATTTATATTTTTGCATAAACTTTGCCACCCTCCAAATATACTTTGAGAACCTCCGAAAGACGACCATCTATCTCGCCCACAAAAGACTTGAACATTTCAACCGGTACTATGGGAACACCATCTAAAAACTTTATTGGTGATGGATAAAGTACTACAATCACTGGGACGAGAAACCTTTTTCCAAGCAAACAATTTTCTTTTGACAAAATAATTTTAGCACGTTTTATTTGTCTCTGGACGATAGAGTTTAAAGTTGAAGATGAAATAGTCTTATGCCAATGTTTACAGTCAACAACAAGGCCAAAATATTCTTTTAGTGCTAGCACGTCAACTTCTAGTCTAGGTTTTTTTAGTCTAAAGCCTTTAAAGGTCGTATAACCATACTCTAGCAAAGTCATTTCGATGAAACTTTCAAAATCACGCCAATCAACGATACTATAAACTTCATTTAAATCTGCACCTAGTTTTAAAGCCAATATTGAAGACATTATGAATGAGGTATAACCTGCTTTTATATAATCTGCACTTTTTGAAAGATACCCTAATTCTATTAACATATTAAGTGCATCTAATATAATTTTTTCGTCTAAATTTAGTTTAAAAGAAAGCTCCTTGACGCTAATTTTACCATTTTTAAGATATGGTAAAATTTTTAAAAGAACAAAATTAAAATTCATAAAAGTTCAAGAGATGTTGCAATTACCTTTTCTTACTAAAATAGTTTGCATAAACACCATGCATGCCGATTACAAAGCCAATGAGTGAAAATATATAAATTATAACCGACATAAAATATGATTTTTCTATAATGCTAGATACCATGAGTAAGGAGGAAATAAATGCGCTAAAAAGAAGAAGGAAACCCAATACTATTTCCAAATAAAGTTTATTCATAAAGCCAGCATCTCACATAATGTTCTTTATTGACTTCAATTAATTCAGGGTCTTTAGTGTCGCATAATCCTTTCATTATCTTAGGACAGCGTGGGCTAAATCTGCATCCTATGGGTGGGCTAATTAGGTTTGGTGGTTCACCTTTTGGTACGTCTCTTATAATGAAACGGTTAGATGGGTCAGGATCGGGTATTACATTTAATAGTGCTTTTGTATACGGATGTAGAGGGTTACCTAATAATTCTCTTGTTTCCGCACACTCAACAATTTTAGCAGCATACATCACATATATTTTTTCTGAAAAGTATCTTGTGGTCGATAAATCATGAGTGATATATATAATACTTAAATTGTATTTTACCTGGAGTTCTTTTAGTAGTTTAAGTATTTCTATTCTTACAGATGCATCTAACATAGATACGGGTTCATCAGCTATTATTAACTTTGGCTCTAAAATCATTGCCCTCGCAATAACTAACCTTTGTTGTTGCCCTCCACTCAACATATGTGGATATTTTTCAATAAAATCTTGTGGTGGAGACAGCTTTACCCGTTCTAAAACGTCATAAATTCTTTTTTCTCTTTCCTTCTTTTCTTTAATTTTATGAATAATTAGCGGTTCCTCTAAAATTCTTTTTACTGACATAAATGGTGGAAGTGCACCAAAAGGATCTTGCTGAACTAAACCTGTAAAACGCCTATACCAGAGCAGCTCATTCCATCCTAAATGGGTTATATCTTTTCCGTCAAATATTATTTGTCCATCACTGGGTTCATAAAGTCTAAGAATAGTTTTCCCCAAGGTGGTTTTACCACACCCACTTTCGCCTACAACAGAAATAGATTCACCTTTTTTTAGAGTTAAATCAACTCCATCGACGGCTTTAAGAAAAACTTTTTTACCAAAAATACTTCCTCTCTTAATTTCAAAATATTTTTTTAAATTTTTTACATTCAATAAACTGTTATTCAAATCCAATCATCCTCCATAAAGCCAGCATTTGACATAAAAGTTATCTTTTGTAAATAATGTTGTAGGCTCGTTTACACATTTACTAAATTTGTAGGGACATCTTTCAGAAAATCTGCAACCTTTTGGGGGATTTAATAGACTCAGAGGAGATCCCGGTATGTATTCTAAATCTTTCTGAGTTCTAAGCGTTGGAACACTTTTCATCAACATTTGGGAATAAGGATGCTTTGGTTCACGATAAAAAGTATCTGCATCATTGAATTCAACTATTTGTCCCGCATACATAACTGCAATCTTATCGGCTAATTCGCTAGACAGACAAATGTCATGTGTTATAAATATAATGGTTAATTTAAATTCTTTTTTTATACTTTTTAACAAATTCATTATATTGGCCTGTGTTAGTAAGTCTAATGACGAAGTTGGTTCATCAAGAATAATTAACTCTGGCTCAGCTAGCAATGACATCGCGATCATAACTCTTTGTTTCATACCACCACTTAATTCAAAGGGATAATGATGAACGAAATCACGACTTACGCCAACTGTTTCTAATACTTTTGCTGCTTTTTCAATAGCAGAATTTTTATCAATTTTTTGGTGTATAAGTAAGGTGTCAACCATTTGCTCTCCAATTTTTATGACAGGATTCAATGAGTTTAATGCCGCTTGCGGTATATAAGTGATTTTGCGCCATCGAATATTTTTAGAAAAATCTTCTTCCCCCAATTCCATTAAGTTTAAATTATTAAGCATTATAGTACCCTTATAAACTGATACGTTTCTTGGCAACAATCTTATTATTGATTTCGCAAGAGAACTTTTTCCACAACCCGATTCGCCAATTATTGCTAATGTTTCACCCCTCTTTAATGTAAAGAAGGCATCGTCAACAGCTTTAACTTCTCCTCTAATAGTTCTATAGTACATCTTTAAATTATTTACCATCAAAAATTCTTCTTTCATTTACATCTCCTTCAATTTTGGATTAAATATTTTATCTAAAGTAAAACCAAGCATTGCAAAACTTAATGAGGTAAGAGCCAACATCATAGAGGGTTCAAGAACCCAGTAATACAGTCCCTTATACAATGCACCTTTTTCATATGCATCATTAATTATTTTACCCCATGTCGGAGCTAATGGGTCACCTAAACCCATAATAGCAAGTGCGGCTTCCAAAAAAACGAAATCAGCAACCGAAAGCACCATTGACGGTATAATAGTGGGAAGAACTTTAGGAACAAGATAGAATATTAGAATTCTAAAGTTCCCTGCACCATAGGCTTTAGCTGCTTCTATATAAGGGAACTCTTTGATTTGCAGAAACATTGCTCTATAATTTTTGACACCAGCTCCAAAAACACTTAGTGCAATAACAACAATTAGGAGAACCCAAATACTTAACTTATAAAATGTAGAAATCATTATTAAAATTGGAAGGAAAGGCAATATCATCATTACCTCGGTGAGCCTTTGGATTATAAAATCAACTTTCCCAAAAAACCATGCACTAAAAGCACCTATAAACATTTGTATTAACGAAATTGAAACAGATGCGATTACTCCAAATGATAGGGCTATTGGTGTGCCCCAAAGCAGTGCAATACCTAGGTCACGTCTATAATGGTCTGTTCCAGCCCAACCATATACTTTACCATAAACTATAAGCTTTACATCGAGATCCGAATTTGTTTCCAAAAGCGTACCTTCAATCCACAATTTATAATTACCCTTCATTACCTTCAAGCTATTTGGATCAAGAATACTCTCATCTTCTTGAGCAAAAAGAAGAACGTTATTTGGTAAATCGTATCCTATGGTTTTATTAATTTTCTTGTACAATCTACTTTTTAGTTCATTAGCTAAATTATTATCATTTGATATATAATATCTATCATCTCTGGAAATCTCTAAAGATTTTATAATAATATCTTCTCCATTCGGTTTAACCCAATGCAACGTCAAATATGGGGCAGAAGAGTTAAAATTTGACTTAAAAAATAAGTTTACTTCACTGGGGAAATCGTCAAAATTATAATTAAATGACATCTCTATTCTGATTATTGAATATTTTCCAGATACAGGTACTATAATTTTATAGATACCCGTTTGCTGTTTAGAAGAATCTAATATGATAGTTTCAGGCAACTTTTTAGAAGAAAACATGTTCACCCATTTTGGCATAGCATTCCTGGGATTATCAAGCCAAAACTGTTCACCAGCCCGCCAAAGCTTAGTTGCCTCACCATAGGGTAAAGTTAAAATCGTGTAGATCGATATAATAATTAATAAAAGTATAATAATTAATCCTATTAAGGCTGACCTATATCTTAGTAGTTGATTAAACATTGATCTAAAATTTGGCAATCTACTCAACCCCCTATTCTAATTCTTGGATCTAAAATGGCATAAACGAATTCCAAAACGAATACTGTTACAGCCAATAAGTATGCGTATATGACTACTAAGCCTACTAGAACTGGGGTATCAAACATTATAGATGCTTGGTAGAAAAGAAGCCCAATACCAGGCCAATTAAAAATTGTTTCAGTAATTATAGCACCCATCCATGAAGAAATCAAAGTTAGTGAAAAATCTGTTATGATTGGTGGCAATGTCGGCCTAAGAATGTACTTTCTTTGTATAATATTATCGGGTAAGCCTTTAGCTCTAGCAAATTCAACATAATCTTCGGAAGAAAATATTAGGAAAAATGTTCTTCTGACGTATATGTTTATAAATGAATATGCGACCAACCAAGATACCACAGGCAATATCATATGCTTAAGAACACTTAGAATATAACTAAAAGTATCAGATGGAGGGGGTACATCAACCATACCTCCATAGGGTAATACACGTAATGTGGAGGCGAATATTAGTATCAGAAATATGCCATAGAACCATCCTGGCATAGATGATAACGGAGAAAGTAAAACAATCAACTTGTCAAGGATACTACCATATCTTCTGGACAAAAACAAGCCGGCAAATAAGCCTATGGAGAAAAGTATGAGTTGTGTAGTTGTAAACAGTAAAATTGTGTTGGGTAAACGTTCTAGAATAATCATGTAAACAAATCTTGAACCACTATTACTGCTCATAAATAAGGCACGTCCTAGGTTTAATGCTAAAGCATTGATTAAGTAACTAAAACTTCTATATATGAAAGGCTTATCAAAGCCGATTCTTTTTAATTCATTTGTATAAGTTGCATTAATTAGTGCTTTTATTTGGGTATCATTCATTGTTTTATAAACAGGATTCTGGCGTATAGATTGTGATATTGAAAGATAAAGATCACTCTTAATTATTTCATCCACATATCCACCCATATTGGCTATTAAGATCGTTATATAAACCGCGATAGTAACAGTTAAAAATAATATAATTCCTCTTTTCAATATGTATTTAAGTAGCCCTTTATACATTATAGAAGGAGAAAAAAAAAGGGTATAAAAATATAACGGTTCTATTTTCTCCTTTGTAGTATCATTAGTGATATTGATATAATTGAAATTATTAAAGCTACTGCAGTTATTGCTAAAAGTGTGTTTACCATGTTATTTAATGCGTCAATTTTGGAAGATAGTTCACTAACTTGTGTGTTTAAGGAATTTATAGTATTTTGTGAACTAGCAATTTTAGATTCATAATCGGCTCTTGTTTCAGCTAACTTGCCCGATAGATAATCAGTTAGACTCATCACAGATGCTGTACCACTGGTTGATACAGGCATTCCAACAAGTTTAGAGACAACAATAACATCTATGGAAATTCTGCCAGGCGTAAACCTTGACGTATCCTCAGGAGATAGAGAAATTTTCCATTTGCCATCTTCAACAGGTAAAGCGGTACCAACTAATGTTCCTGTTGCACTAGTAATAAAGTATTTTATGAAATTTATATCGGAAGATTTGTATGGTTGTCCCTTGAATGTTACAGACAAAGTTATTTCAGAGGACATTCCCGGAGTTATTACTGGTGCAGAAGTTATTTTTACTTCTGGTATTTTAGGTTCAGACAACATTAGCCATTTATCCGCCTTATCTGGGAACTCCCTATTAGCTTTTAAGGTTAAAATTTTTGCTGTAGTATCTACCTTTTCCAAGTAGAATGGCCCATTACCTACAAGGAAGTGACCTTTGCTCTGGTACCATGATTTTAAATTATTGTATCTTTGTAATGCCTCTGTTTCACTTAGATACTTGCCTAATACTTTCTTGTATGGAATAAACTTTTCATTTATTGCTTTAGTTAAGTAATCGTTCAATATTTGTAATGACGGCCCTGCGATAAAGTTTGCCCATTCCACTTTTAAAGCAGCAGCTTTATCAGCTGAAAAAGCTAGTTTGTTATCTGCTTCGGCTAGCCAGCCAACTGCAATAGTGTGCCAAGGACCAGGACCATAAGCATACTCTGGATAGAAAGCTGTAGCAGCAGCATAGCCATAATATTCTGCATCTAGGAACATTTGGTCCGTATAGTATTCTATAATAAGTGGATTTTCGCTTACTATTTTGAAGCCCTTAAAGTATTCCCTAAAGGCTTCGAAAGTTGGAACATAGGATTCGTCATAAACTGGACTTTCTTCTTTAGCTCTATCAAAGGTAAGTATATAATTAAAAACGAAATCAGCCAAGGACATTTTACCGCCATCATGATATTTTATATCAAATAGTTTGTCATCGTAGTAAACAACAATTTTAGCCTTAGCTTTAGTTCCACTTGGAGCAAAAATTATTTCCTGTTTTGAAGAGTCCCAGTCATACCATGCATCTGTTGGTACTGTTATATTTTTAACAAAACTCAGTGAAACCCAATCCAAAGTTTTGCCGACTGGTAAACCTTCTAAAACATATACTTCGGCTTTTTTAACTCTTTGTGGCCAATATAGACCCGTGTACGGATCTGGAATAACAGCAGGATCCGATAAGGCACGGTAATACATGGCATCATATATCCAATCACTGCCTCCGACAGGATTTACAGGGTCAACGAACAAATCCGATGATGCTATTTTTAATGCACCACCAACCCTATCTTGGTATCTAACAGTGTAAGGCCATAATCTTGCACCTGAAAATCCAGCAGCTAAATCATAAGTTATAGAGACTTCTTTTCTAGCTGGCCATGGGGCAACCTGGCTAACCAGCCAGACTCTTACAGAATCCTTCATCGACAATTGCAATGCAGTTCTCATTAGTTCATCCCTTTCCTCAAGCGATTTATATGATCGAGACCATAGCTTACCAGCAACATAGTCGAATTCAGGGTCAGGTTTATATGCACTCCAAAGTGGGCCCAATCCGGCTCTCGGAGTATAATAGAAACCAAAGTTATCAGATTCATCTCTACTTATTTGTGTTGTTATCCATCCAGCTGTATAAATGTGCCATTTACCATCAGCAGGATTTCCCCGCATCCAGATTGGAGACGCTTCCCTACTTGTTTTATATTGCCTATCAACTTGGAAACCAAGAGCCTCTAGTTGACTAGCAACATAGTCTCCGATAGCCTTTCTTTGATCTTCAACTCGTATTAGGAAGATTATTGTAACTGGTTCATCTTTATAATACCATTTTCCATCAACAAGTTCAGCTCCTAGTTTAATCATTTCTTCTGTTATTATCTTTCTAGCTTTATCGAAATTGTACTCATATTCTTTTTCTATTTCACGGATTACATCAGCATATCTTGCGTAGTCAGGGAAAGCAGGAGTTAATGTCGTGAATCTTGGTGTAGCCATACCACTCATTATTTCATCTACGATATACTTTCTATCAACCAAATAGTTAATCGCTTCTCTAATCCTTGGAATTGCAAATGGATTTAGTTTTCCTGTTGCTGGGAAGGTTGGGCCAACAGGATTAAATGTCAATTCGAAGAATAGTCCATAGGATGTCGCATACCATAGACTCGGAGAAGTTTTTATTGTACGGAATAGGTCGGGGTCAGTTATATCCCTGAAGTATAATTGCATTTCGTTCTTGGTAAGCATGTCTACGACCTTTGCTTCATCGCGTTCAATAAAGAAGTTTATTTCGTCAACCCATGGACCATTAGGTGGTGTTTGGGCTGTTACAGTTGGGAGCAAGCTTATTCCTGCAAAAGTTGACATTGCCAGAATAATTAAGAGTGCAATTGTAATAAATTTGGCTTTAGATTGTATCATATTTATCAAGACAATTGTATTAATATTTTTATTTATAAATTTTACTAAAGTTTATAAATTTTACTAAAGCAATGCTGTGTTGCATAATTTCGAAATTCGTATTTAGAAGCCTTTTTAGAAGACGAAAATTCTTCCTGTATGCTGGTGTTTATTAAAGTATAGTGGTTGAGGTGACTAAAAAATTAGATCATGCAACACAGCATAAATAAGGGAAAGATTTTTTATTTAAATAAAATAACCTAATTACTCTGAAGAGAAGAGGAATATAATAGGTTAGGTGAATTGGTTGACTAAAAGCGTAAAAAAAGTAAGAATATATTTGATAGTACTACTTTTAGTATTAAGTTTACTTGTACTTGTGTCAGCGGTTCTACCTTTTCTGCCATGGGCCGTGTCAATTGGGAGTGTGGGTTCTTTTAAAGAACAACTTTATCCAATTTACTACCAAGGTTTCGGTTTTGAAGAAGTTTTAGGAGATAATGTTATTGGATGGAGTCTAATTAATGGTTCAAAGATTTCTAGGA